>Ga0116223_10000180_pt1 | contig 81706 bp, 61 predicted proteins | sample Sb_taG_3_FD_90092 | JGI IMG/M metagenome (GOLD analysis project Ga0116223, IMG submission 90092) | Peat soil microbial communities from Weissenstadt, Germany - Sb_50d_a_PC metaG | ecosystem: Environmental > Terrestrial > Soil > Wetlands > Peat | place: Germany: Weissenstadt | collected 2010-09-21 | reverse complement strand
TACCAGCACGTTGGTGCGGTCGCCGGAAGGCGGAATCCAGGGATCGGGCGGAATGGACGGACCGTGGGCTACCAGCACGTTGGTGCGGTCGCCGGAAGGCGGAATCCAGGGATCGGGCGGAATCGACGGACCATGCGCCACACTGACGGCCGGTGGCACTAGAACCATGTGACTGGCAAACGGCATCCCGGACCCCTGAACGACATTGGAACCCAGAGCTATTGTGAACGAGCAGGCAACGGCCGCAAAGAACAGCTTGTTCTCGATGAATCGGCGCAGCATCTTGAAATCTCCTTCCGCCGGAAGCCCTGGAGTCCAGGCTCCCGGTCGGTTCGAGACCAGAGCAGGCCCAGCTTCTTCCCCGGACACGGTTTTCCCAAAAGATGCTACGGTCCTACCTGTCTCATCCCGAAGTGTACCGTAACTTGAGCCTATTTGTTTAGTTCCGTAAGGTTAAGTATAGTACTTTTTAGCTACACACACGCAGAACCGCTACCGGGTGAGTACTGGAACTTTATTCGCTATTTATTCGCCAACACGGAACGGCACCTGAGAATGCCGCTTCATGTGCTCCGGATACGCGGGACTGGGGCGGAAAGGACGCTCGCCGGGGTAATCCAGCCGCATGTCGGCGGTTACTTCGTCCAGCATCTCCCGCGTCGCGGTGCGCGTCTCCATGGCGAATGCCGTCAGCAGAAGGTTGTCGCAGATCGCATTGATCAGGCGGGGAATGCCTTGCGCCCGGTAATGCACCTCTTCCAAAACGTCGGCAGGGATGAATGTTTGGTCCTGGATGCCCGCCCGCACAATTCGGGTGTTCACGTACCCGATCGTCTCCGGCAGCGAGAAGCCGTGCAATGTGCAGCGCAGGGCGATGCGCTGCTTGAGTTGGCGAAACTCCGGCGCTTCCAGCTTGCGGTCCAATTCCTGCTGGCCGGCGAGGATGATCTGGAGCATCTTGCCGCGCCGGTTCTCCAGGTTGCCCAGCAGTCGGATTTCCTCTAGTACGTCCCAATCGAGATTATGGGCCTCGTCTACGATCAGCACCGTGGTCCGTCCCGCTCCGGCCCTCTCGAGCAGCATGTGATTCAGCGAAAGTAGTACTTCGGTTTTGGAGCGGCGGTCGCACCGCAGGTCCAGGTCGTACGCCAGCATCTCGAAGAACTGCTCCACCGTGAGACGCGAATTGAACAGCGACGCAAATGCCACCTGCTGCGCGTTGAGGAAGTCGCGCAGGCACTCCAGCATGGTGGTCTTGCCCGTGCCGACTTCGCCCGTGAGCACCACGAACCCCTTGCGGCTCTGCACGCCGTAAATCAGGTTCGCCAACGCCTCTTCGTGCTGTGGGCTGCGGAAGAGGAACGACGGATCCGGGCTCATGTTGAACGGGTTTTGGGTAAAACCGAAGAATGCTTTGTACATAATCGGCGCGGGCGCGGCGGGCTCTATCGCATCTTAGCATGTGCGCCGGACGGCGGCCAGCAGGCGATGAGTACGGAAGTACTGCTAATCCCTTTTTTGTGGCAATTCCCCGTCAGGCCGCGGGTGGCGGCGGCGAAAGTGGCTTTTCGCCTCCGGGGCTTTTGCCCGGAGACTTCACCGGGCTGATCAGGATGTGGGCGTTGCGCCCCTCCATGCGGGGCTGGCCTTCCACGGTGCCGAAGGACGTCAAGTCGGCCGCGAACCGTATGAGCAGCTTCTTGCCCAGATCGGCGTGCGCGATCTCCCGGCCGCGGAACTGCACCACCGCTTTCACGCGGTTCCCTTCCTGAAGGAACCGTATGGCGTGGTTCTTCTTGAAGTCGTAATCGTGGTCGTCGGTATTCGGGCGGAATTTCAGTTCCTTCACCTGGACCACGTGCTGCTTCTTCTTGGCGTCGTGCTGTTTTTTTTTCTGCTCGTACTGGTAATGGCCGAAATCCACGGCCTTGGCCACCGGTGGAACCGCCGTAGGCGCCACCAGCACCAGGTCCAAACCAAGCTCCTGCGCCTTGCGCAGTGCCGCCGATGTGGGCATCACTTCCGTGGTGCCATCCGGGAAAACCGCGCGCACCTCGCGTGCGCGAATGGATTCATTCACATTCTCTCTGCGGTTCTGCTTGCGGGGAGGAAAGTTTCTGGGTGGATACATTCGTGATTAATCGTGTGATTCGGGATGGTTGCGGAAGCAAGCAAGCAAGGGCTGGGTGCCCGGGAAAATGCTCGGATCGGGAATCGAAATGGTGGAAGTCAAAAACAAACCAATTTGCGTCAATATCAGTGTACACCAAAAACGATCCCGCAAGTGCCATCCCGGGCCGCCGCCGCCACCGCCACCGCCCCTCAACGCGCCTCCGTGACCTTCACCAGGTTGTCGTCCGGCTTGCGGTCCACCAGCTTGTTCCAGGGATCGATGCCGGCTTTGGCCGGTACCCCGTCCACCGTCAGGGTGAACTCCGTCTCCGCCTTCTCGATTTTGTGCCGCTCCAGGTAGAGCGGCTTGTCCTTGGCATCCAACACGCCGATGTCGATCCAGTCGGCCAGCGGCACTTCCTTCTCTTCTCCCAGCTCGCCGGCCTTCAGCTTGCGCGCCGCCACCTTCAGCTTCACTTCGTACTTGCCCTTGGAGACCTCGCGGTACGTGGCCGAGATCGCCCGATTCTCGTACAGCGTGATCGAATCGAACATGTCGTCGATCAGGTACCGCCACTCGGGCGGCGTCACGGCCCGCAGCCGCTCTTCCAGCTCGAGCGCGGTGGTATACGGCGGGTCCTGGAAGCCCACGGCGTTCACGTAGTCGCGCAGCGCCCGGTTCACGTTGTCCTCGCCGATATAGTCTTGCAGCGCGTAGAACACCACGCTGGCCTTCTGGTAGTGAATGTAGCCCTGGTCCTCGTTGAGCACCAGCGGCATTTCCTTCTTCTTCTCCGCGCTGCGGCCGTTCAGATATCTATCCATTTCGTACTTGAGAAACCGCTTCATGTGGTCCGGCCCGTACTCGTGCTTCATCACCATCATGGCGGTGTACTGCGCCAGCGACTCGCTGGTCATGGTCGCGCCCTGCACGTTGGCCCCGATCACCTGGTGGGCCCACCACTGGTGGCCTACCTCGTGCGCCGTCACGTAAAAGGGATAATCCACGTCTTCGTCGCTCGAGGGATCCACCCGCGCGATGAACCCGATGCTTTCCGAGTACGGGATCGTCGCCGGGAACGATTGCGCGAAACTCTGGTAGCGCGGGAACTCCACGATGCGCACCGTCTTGTTCTGGTACGGGCTGAAGTTGCGCGTGCAGTAGTCCAGCGACTGCTTCATGCCCTTCATCATGGCCGCCAGGTTGTACTCGTGCCCCGGCTGATAGTAGATCCCCAGCTCCACGTCGTTCCAGCGGTCGCGCATCACGCGGTAGCGGGCCGAAAGAACCGAAAAGAAGTCCAGCACCGGGCGCAGCGTGCGATACCGGAAGTAGTGGCGCGCCCCGTCGCTCCACTCGCCCACAAGCTCTCCGGGCGCGATGGCAATCTGGTCCGGCGCGGTCGCGATCACGGCTTCGAATGGCACCCAGTCGGCGTCCTGGGAAATGTAGTTATTGCGCCGCGCCTGCTCATCGTGGATGTCCGCCATGCGCGGCTTTTCCTTCAAATGGTGCTTGCGGCGCGTGTCGTCGTCGGATAGCTCCGACCCCTCCTGATAGCCGAAGTGCGGCAGCGATTCGCTGTTGAAGAAGGTGCCGTTTTCCACCACGAACGTGTCCGGACCGCTGTTCGCGAAACCGTGCGGGAGAAATTCCAGATCGAACTCCGCGGTCCCCGTGGCGCCCGCGGGGAACGGCTGCTGCATGCGGTAGACCTGGACGTCGAGCGGGCGATCCTCCGACTCCAGGCGCGCCGGCGGCGTGAACCGGATCCCCCGGATCTTCAAGTCTTCCGGAACGCCGAGCAGGAAACGCTCGATCGGCCGCCCGGTCTTGTTGGCGATTTCATATTTGCCGCGGATGCGCACGCTGCCGCGGTAAGGCTGCAGGTCCACCCACAGGCTGACCGACGTGATGCGCGGATGCGGCATCTGGAGGAAGGGCTTGTAAGTCCGCTCGTAGCGCTCCGCCAGCGTTTGCGTCTTCCAAGTGGTGCGGTAGTGATTCAGGACGTTGGTGTTGTAGAAGATGAAGGAGCCGGCCGCCACGAAGACGCCGGCCGCCACCCCCGCGATGGCCCGCTGCGGCTTCCGGAACCGGCGCCGCGCCTCGCGCAGCCTCGAACGCCACTCCACCGCCAGGCCGCGCACGAACAGCAGGTGCGCCGCCAGCGCCAGCAGCACCGCCGCCGCGGCCCAGTAGGCGTCGAACCACACGATCGGCCGGACGTACGGGCCGAAGCGGTTCATGTCCGAGTAGGTGTGGTCCGGAATCGAGCCGTAGTCGTACAACCTGTGCTCCAATCCGAACTTGCCCATGAAGGCCGACACCAGGTAGTACAGCACCATCAGAAAATGCCCCAGGTACTTGTTGTTCACCAGCACCTGCACGGTGAGCGCCAGCACGCTGATCGAGGAGTACTCCAGCAGTTGGATGCCGAACAGCTCCTTGATGTAGAGCAGCGGCTCCAGCCGCGTGTAGCCCTTGCCCAGTTGGATGGCCATCCCGGTCGCCATCACGACGGCTTCGAGCGTGGCCTGGACCGCCAGCAGCGCGAGCAGTTTGGAGACGAACTGCGCGCCGCCCGAGAGCGGCAGCGAGTCCACGATCTCGTGCGTCCCGGCGTCGCGCTCGCGCCAGATCAGCTCCCCCGCATAGAAGGTGATGATGATGAGCATGAACAGCTCGAACGTGCCGCCCACCTCGTCGATCACCTGGTACGTTACGGGGTACGTCGGGGTGCCGTAGATATCGCCCATGGTACGGGCGCTGACCACCATGAACAACACGCCGGCCAGCACGATCACCGCGAAGTAGATGTTCTTGACCGTTTCCACGAAATGCAGCCACGCCAGCCTGAGCAGCGGCGACCCAAACGTGGCGCAGGCGCTCCCGCCTGCCGCGTCCCCACTCTTGGGGACGCTCTTCTTCTTCACGCGCTCCACCGTGCCGAAGCGGAACTTCCACACCGTAAAGGCAGCCACCGCGGCGGCCACGCCCAGCCACAGCACCCGGTTCCACAACAGGTAGCCCTCGAGCGGCACCAGCCGCGTGTTCTTCTCCGCGATGGTCCAGTATTCGGTGAGAAACTCCATCGCCGACGCGCCGAAAGGGTCCACCAGCGAAGCCAGGAACTTGTGTTCGATCTTGTGCGAGATGGTGCCCGCCAGCAGATACCCCATCAGCAGCAACACGCTCGCCATGTACACCGGAAAGATGCGGCGCGCCAGGGCCGCCAGCGAAAAGAACAGCGCCCCCATCACGATCACGTTGGGAATGACCGTCACCAGGTAGGGCTGCACGTATGCCAGCACGTGGTTGGCCTCCAGCCGCTGGCGGTCCACCGTGGGCATCAGGGTGGCGAGAAACATGCCGATCGCGAGACTCGAAAAGATCGCCGTCAGGAGCAGAACGGCCTCGGCGTAGCGGCCTCCCAGGTAGGCGCCCTTGCCGGCGCGCGAGGTGAAAAAGAAGGAGTCGGTCTTGTGATCGAAATCCTGATACGCGGCGCGGCCGCAGAACGCGGCGATCACCAGCAGCCCGAAATAGCTCAGCAGCCCGATGCTCTCGGAGATGCCCCAGGGAGAGTTGGCGTACACCTTTCCGCCCGATCCGAAATTGACCGACACCTCGCTGATCCCGCCTGCCGCGCCCAGCATCATGAGAAAGCCCAGCGCGCCGAACAGCAGAAAGTATACGTACGTGGAGATCGCGCGCACATGCCGGGCCAGCTCGAAGCGGACGATCTCCCTCAGCACAGCGCAACCTCCGGCATCGTCACGGCCGCAAAATAGACGTCCTCGACTTCGGGCTCGGCCGCCTGAAAATCTCCGCCGGGACTTTGCTGTCCGTAAACGCGGACCAGCGTGCGGCCGGCCGCCAGGCGCGTGGAGATCACCGGCATGGTCTCTCTGCAATGTGCCAGGTCCGCACGGGAAACGTCGGCCTGCCAGATGCTGCCGCGCAACGAGCCCGCCAGCTTCAGCGGATCGCCCTTGGCCAGCAGGCGCCCCTGGTGAATGATCGCCATCGAGCGGCACAGATCGCTCACGTCGCTCACGATGTGGGTGGAAAGGAACACGATGACATGCTCGCCGATTTCGCTCAGCAGGTTGTGGAAGCGGATGCGCTCCTCCGGATCGAGTCCCGCCGTGGGCTCGTCCACGATGATCAGTTGCGGGCTCCCGATGAGCGCCTGGGCGATGCCGAAGCGCTGCTTCATCCCGCCCGAAAACGCCCCCAGCCGCTGGTTCCGCGCTTCCCAGAGGTTGGTCTGGTGCAACAGCCCTTCCACCACGTCGCGCCGCCTGGCGGTATCGGTCAGTCCCTTGAGGTGGGCGAAATGGTCGAGGAGCCGGGCGGCCGTGACTTTGGGATACAGGCCGAATTCCTGCGGCAGGTAGCCCAGCACCTCCCGCACGCGCTCCTTCTCGCGCAGCACATCGATGCCGTCCAGCCGCGCCGAGCCGGAATCGGCCTCCTGCAACGTCGCCAGGATGCGCATCAGCGTGGATTTGCCCGCCCCGTTGGGCCCCAGCAGCCCGAAAATCCCTGCGCCGATTTCGAGCGAAACCTGGCGCAAAGCCTGCACCCCATTGGGATAAGTCTTCGAAAGATCCTGAATCTTCAGTTCCATAGGTCTCGTAACATTGATTATCCTGTAGTGTTGATGAGAACGCTGGTGGCGCTGCTGCTCGGCCTGATGGCGGCGGCGATTGCACAGGAAGACCCGGTCCGGTTGCGCGAACGGGCCGCCTCGCTGGTTGCCTTGGGCAAGTACGCCGAGGCCGAGCCGCTGCTCACGGGCGCGCTGGCCGCGCGCGAGCAGTCGGGCTTTGCCGAAGACCCGGCGCTGCTGCCGTTCATCGGCGATCTGGCCGCCCTGTATCGCGCCCAGGGGCGCAACGCCGATGCCGAAAAGCTCTACCTGCGGTCGCTGGCCATTCGCGCCAAAGTGGCCGGCTCCGACAGCACCGAGCTGATCCCCGACCTCAAGCTCTTGGGCAGCCTCTATGTCACCATGGCCCGCCCCATCGACGCCGAAAAGCAGTACCTGCGCGCCGTCTCCATCCGCATCAACGCCAAGGGCACCGACGATCTCGACCTGGCGAAGGATTGCACCGAGCTGGCCACCTACTACATCAGCCAGAAACGCTACGCCGTGGCCGAGCCGAACCTGCGCCGCGCCATCGACATCCTCATGCAGAAGCTCGGCCCGGAAGACCTGTCGCTGGTGCCCGTGCTGGATGCGCTGGCGACGGTGTTCATCGAGCAGAAGAATTTTCCGCCCGCCGAGAGCCCTCTGCGCCGCGCCATTTCGATCCAGGAGAGCGCCAACGGCCCCATGCACCCGAACGTGGCGCCGCATCTCGACCGGCTGGCCATGCTGTTCTATCTCCAGAAGCGATACACCGAAGCCGAGCCGCTTTACAAACGCTCGCTGGCCATTTGGGAAAGCGTCATGGGACCGGACAACCCCGACCTGGCCACCACGCTGGACAATCTCGCCGTGGTCTACGCCTCCCGGGATAAGTTCGAGGACGCCGAGCCGCTCTACCGGCGCTCTCTAGCTCTGCGCGAAAAGACCACCATCGCCAGCCTGAACAACCTGGCCATGGTGCTCGAGGGCAAAGGTCAGGATGCCGCCGCCGAACGCCAGTACCGCGTGGCGGTGGGGCTGGCCGACAAGATGCCGGTGGTCGCGGGCACGGACTACGATCCGCTGGTGAAGATGTTCGAGAACTACGCCGCCCTGCTGCGCCGCCTCAAACGGGAGACCGAAGCCAAAAAGATGGACGCGCGCGCCAAAGCCCTCGCGCCGCCGGACAAGCCGTAACGGCGCGGCGCACAAGCCAACCTGCCGCTCTTGTATCATAGAAACCGTACCGGCGGGAGAGAGATGCGTCCGGCGGTAAGGAGAACACCACCCATGAAACGCCTGCTCACGATCGGGGCGAGCGCCGGCATTCTGAGCCTCGCGTTCCTGGCGGCCGTTGCGGGCCATGTCCGCGTCCTGGCGCAGAACCGCATGAGTTTCCCGCTGGTGTCGCAGGACAGCGGCCACGTCGCGCTGGGGCTGGCGCTTCGCAAGCTGGGCGTCTCGGGTACCTTCATGCAAATCGCCGCGCATCCCGACGACGAGCACAACGCGCTCTACGCCCTCTACACCCACGGCATGGGCCTGCGCTCCATCGACGTGCAGACCACGCGCGGCGACGGCGGGCAGAACGAGATCGGCCCCGAGCTGTTTCGCGACATGGCCGTGCTGCGCACCTCCGAGCTGCTGTCGGCCCACCGCCTGGACGGCGCCGAACAGTACTTCGCCCGTGCCATCGACTACGGCTACTCCTTCGACCCGGAGGAAGTCATCCAGAAGTGGGGCCGCCAGGAGACCGTCGGCGACTTCGTGCGGCTCATCCGCACCCTGCGGCCCGAAGTGTTGGTCACCATGAACATCCAGGGGCGCGGCGGCGACCGGGCTCACGAAGCCGCCGCCATACTGGCCCGCGAGGCGTTCCGCGCGGCGGGCGATCCGTCGAAGTTCCCCGAGCAGATCCGCGAAGGGCTCCGGCCCTGGCAGCCAAGGAAGCTGTATTTTTCAGGCGGGCCAGGCGGCCCGGGCGGCGGGCGGGGCGGCCCTGGCGGCGCTGACGGAAGAGGCGCGCCCGGCGCACCGGGCGCCGGTGGCGGAAGAGCAGGCGCCGGCCGAGGCGGAAGGGGCGGCAGGGGAGCGGCGGCCGCGGGTAGTGCCCCGGCCCCCACAACGGCCCAGGCTGCCAACGCGGCTCCCGCGGCGCCGCCCGCCAAGATGGCGCGGCCCAACACCGCCATGTACGACACGCTCCTCGGCCGCACCTACGCCGAGATCGGCTCCGACGCCCGCAGCAATCACAAGTGCCAGGGGATGGGCGGACCTCCGCCTCTTCCCGGCGTGGGCGGCGGGCGCGGCGGCGGCGGCGGGGCCTACCAGCTCGTCGACAGCACCATCGCGGGACTGATGGATAAGGACGAGACGTCGCTGTTCGACGGCCTGGACATCAGCCTTTCCGCGCTGGCGCAGTTCGCCGCGCCTGACCCGCCCGAAGCGCTGGCCAGCGGGCTCGCCTCGATCGCCGATGCGGCCCGCCGCGCCCAGAGCGCGTTCGCCGCGGGCAATGACGCGGGTGCCGCCGCGCCGGTCGAGTCCGGTCTCGGAGCCCTGCGGGCGCTGCGCGCGCAGCTCGCCTCGCTTCCCATCTCCGAGGAGGCGCGGTACGAAATCGACTTCCGGCTCAAGATCAAGGAGCGCGACTATCAGGACGCCGTCCTCGCCGCGCACGGCGTGACCTTCGATGCCGTGGCCGACGACGGGCTGGTGATCGGCGGCCAGCCGGTGAAGCTTTCGATGGTGGCGGTGAACCGCGGCGCATCGGAGGTCGGCGTGACCGGCGTGGCGATCGCCGGCTTCGACGCGCCTGGCAATTGCGCGCCGGGACCGGTAAAGAAGGATGGCGTCTTCACCTGCACCGTCGACGCGCATGTGCCGGAGGACGCCAGGCTGACCACACCCTACTTCACCGACGATTACTGGAGCCACCCGGCGAATCCGGCCATCAACTCGTTCGAGCCGGACGTGCCGTTCGGCGTTCCGTTCCGCCCGACGCCCTACCGCGTCACGTTCCTGGTGAAGGCCGGCGATGCCGAAGTCACCCGCGAGCTGCCCTTCCAGTTCCGCTACATGAAGGACACCTACCTCGGAGACAAGCGGATGGAGCTGAACGTCGTGCCGGCGTTTTCGGTGAGGGTTACGCCGCCGCTGGCCGTGATTCCGGCGGGCGCCGGAGGAGCCGCGAAGGCGGCCGAGCGCGAGATCCACGTCACGGTGACCAACGGCACCAAGGGCGCGGCGCAGGCCACGGTGGCGCTGGAGCTGCCGGCGGGATGGAAGGCCGCCCCGGCGAGCGTGCCGGTGAGCTTCGCGCACGAGGACGAATCGCTGTCGGCGCGCTTTGTGGTGACCGCTCCGCCGCAGGTGAAGACCGGCGGCTACACCGTCCGCGCGGTGGTGACCTCACCCGCGACCGGGAGCGAGAAGTTCGCCAACGGATACCAGGAAATCGAGTACCCCCACATCCAGCGGCGGCAGGTGATCAAGCCGGCCGAGACCGCCATCAACGTGGTGGACGTGAAGATCATTCCCAACATCAGCGCCGGTTACATCGCCGGCGTGGGCGACCAGGTCCCGCCGGCCATCGAGCAGTTGGGCGCCAGGCTGTCGTTCATCGGCCAGGACGAACTCGCCTGGGGCGACCTGTCGAAGTACGACGTGATCGTCACCGGCGTCCGCGCCTACGAGCGGCGCGCCGATCTGCGCGCCTACAATCGCCGCCTGCTGGATTACGTGGAGCGCGGCGGAACGGTCATCGTTCAATACAACAAAATGGAGTTCAACCAGGCGCAGTACGGGCCGTACCCGGCGAGGGTCAGCGGCAACCGCGTGTCGGACGAGACGGTCCCGGTGAAGGTGCTGGCGCCGGCCCACCCGGTGTTCAACTACCCCAACAAGATCGGCGCGGCGACGTGGGCGGGATGGGTGCAGGAGCGCGGCCTCTACTTCCTCGGCGAGAAGGATGCCAAGTACGTCGACCTCGTTTCGATGGTCGACTCCTACAAGGACAACCCGGGGGACAAGCTCGGGTCGCTGGTGGAAGGGAAGTTCGGCAAGGGTCGCTGGATCTATGTGGGGCTCGGCCTGTGGCGCCAACTGCCGGCGGGAACCGACGGCGCGTATCAGCTTCTGGCCAACCTGATCAGCCTCGGGAAAGCGCCGGCAGCGGCGCGCGCGGGAGTCTCGGCCGCCGGCGGGCGCTGACCTCACGTCCCGGACTTTCGGAACCCCGGCGCCACCGCCCACACCACCGTGGCCACCAGCACCACCGTCACGATCCAGCCTTGCAGATGGAAGGACGGGTTGTCGTTGCCCGCCAGTTCCGCCAGCCGGCCGCGCAGCGCGAGAAGCCACAGCACGACGGCGTAGGCCAGCGGATTGGAGCGCCCGAAGCGATAGCAGAATACCGCCGCCGCGCCCGCGAACAGCAGCGCGCCGCCATATTCGAGGGCCAGTTCGCCGGGCGTGCGGACGTCGCCCGAAACCGCGGCAAACATCGCCAGCAGCACCATGGGGACCACCAGCCAGCGCCGCGGCATGTGGCGCGCGATCAGCACGAAAGCTGCGAGCATGCCGGCCCACAGGACGGCCGACTGCACCGCCCCGGTCAGCGCCGAGACCGCCGGCGCGGCGGTGGCCAGAAGGTTCGGCGGGCTCAACTCGTACAGCGCGGCGCCGTGGAAACGTAGCGCGAGAAAGCCCGTGACGCGGCGGAGCGCCAGTTCCAGCCCCACCGCGGCCAGGACCGCCGCTGCCGCATCCCTGCCGAGCACACGGCGGTTGACGGCGCGGAAGGCGGTCGCGCTCTCCGGGAAGAACGAAGTGACCAGCGCCACCGCGGTCGCCACCAGCAAAAAGCTGCCGATGGCGGCCATAGCCAGCCCGACGTACGCCATGGTTTGAAAAGTGGAGATGGGGATGGCCGTGGGGTAGTTCTCGTACAGAAGCGTGAGCGCGAGAAGTCCTCCCAGCGACGTCAGCAGAGAGGCGGGCAAAGCGATCCGCATGGTGGCGACCCACGGCACCATGCCTTTGCGGATGTTCTGGATCAGCAGCCACAGCGTCCACACCAGGCCGGTGACCATCACGGCGATGCGCAGCGCCAGCACTGCGATGGAGATGGCGTTCTGGCGCTCGCGGGCGCGCGAATAGTCTTCGGGAATCTTCCAGAACGACCGCGCGGATGTGACGCGATCGCCCGCGACCCCGATGGCCAGGCGGAAATGCGCTTCGTCCAGGTTGCGCGAATCCCCGGGCCGCGCCTCCCAAACCAGGTTGTGGTCGCGGCGCGCTTTCTTCTTCTCCGACTGGCTCTCCTTGAGGTCCATGGCGCCCGTGTCGAAACCCTGTGACGCCGCATAGGCGGAGGCGATGCGCTGCGCCTCGGCGGCTTCGATGTCCGCGCCGGGCCGGTCTTCAGGCAGCGCGTGGCTGAAGCCCAGCACCTTGCCGGTCTCGGGATGCACCGCGACGGTAATCTCTTCCTTGTCGAGCGAGCGGTAGTAGCGCGTGTTCCACACGCGCAGCGGCCGATTGCCCTCGAAGCGCGCGGAGACATCGGCGGTGGGCTGCCGCTCCAGGAAGTACTTGGCGGCGAGGCTGTCCTCCTCATCCCAGCGGACCACCGGGTACGTGACGTGGCGGAAGGAATCCGGGTCGAGCCCTTGCGCGCGCACGAAAGCGTCGGCCGAAACGCGCGACTGTGCGGCGCCCAGCTTGTACTCCGGAGAATCGCCGAAGCGGCTCACGGGAAGACGGAGGGCGAGCAGCCCCACGGCCAGCAGCGCCAGAGCCGCCGCCCACGCCCGCCGTTCCAGCGGCCGGTAACCGGGAATCGCCGCCTGGAGTTGTGCCGCCGGCTGCGCGGGCGGCTCGACGGGCCCGGCTTCGTCGCCGTTGAGCAGGCCGGCCTCGGGCTCGAACCCGCCGCGCCGCCAGTAGGCCGCCAGCGCCAGCACGATCGGCAGCACCACGATACCCGCGCTGGCCGCGCCGGACAGCCGGAAATACAGGCTGTGCGAGCGCAGCAGCAGCATGGCGCTGTACATGGCGTCCACCGAGTAGTGCCACACCAGCGTCGGCAGAATGCCCCAGCGCAGCATGATGAGTCCCAGCACCAGCCCGCCGATCCCCACTTCCACGCCGCGAATGTAGAACGGCTGGTTGGGGTAGGTGGCGTGGCCGAACCCCCAGATGAAGCCCGCCAGCACCAGGGCCGCGGGCATCCATCGCACCAGCTTGCGCAGGAACGGGATGGCGAACATGCGGAACAGGAACTCTTCGGAAACGGCCGGCAGGTAGCCGCCGAACAGAACGAACAGCCACGGGAAGCGCGTGTTGAGCAGATCGCTGTAGGGAACATCGGCCGGCGACCACGCCCCCAGGCGCGACGCCACGATGTAGAACCCCGTCTGGTAGGCGATGAACAGCCCGGTGAGGGTGATGCCGAGGATCGCGCCCAGCAGGAACCGCCGGGTGCGCAGCCCGCGCGCGCCGAACAGGTTGCCGAGCGAGATCTTGTCGCGCATCGCTTCGCGGTAGAGCGGCTCGGCGCCGGCCGCCAGCACGAACAGCAATCCGCCGACTGCCAGCGCGCTCACCACCGCTCCAATCACCTGGCGGCTGATGAAACTCTCGTAGGAGTCGGTGGTGGGATAGCCGAACAGCGAGAGCGGAAACTCGTTCAGGTTGGAGCACAGCGAAAGCGCCACCCCGATGGCGCCCACCCAGGCGGCGCGCCGCCAGCGGATATCCTGGCGCCGCACGCGGGTCACGATGGTCACGATCAGTCCCACAACCAGAGCCAGCATGACGGCGACGTCGACGGTGCCGGTCACTTCGTTCTTGGAGCGCAGCCGCTCGTAGTCGCGGGTCCACTGGTCGGGCACTTTGAGGTACTCGCGGTAGCCGCCCACTTCGTTGCCCAACACCGTGACCTCGACGCGGTTGGTGGCATCGTGCAGGTTGAAGTCGCGCTCCTTCCAGGTGAAGGTGCGGTCGGTGCGGTGCGGCCTCGCCTGGTCGGACTCCTCGACGAATTCGAGCCCGGCGGGATCGCGGCGCATGGAGTCGCGCAGGAAATTCTCGGCCAGTGCGCGCGCCTCCGCCGCGGTGGCGGCCGGCCGCGCGGCGTCTTCGGCCAGCTCGTGCGCGAAGCCCACGGCCTCGCCGGCGGGCGTGATGTCGGCGCGGAACTCCTCTTTCTGAAGCGGACGGAACCAGCGGTTGGACCAGTGCCACAGGCGCACGCGCGAGCCCATGATGCGGTTGGCCTCCTCGAGGCCGGCTTCGCGCTCGAGGAACGTCTTGGCCTGGTCGTCGAAGCCGAAGCTGGAGGCCTGGCGATACCCGGCGGTGCTGTAGCCCTGCTGCGCGAGGAAGCGCCCGGCCAGGACGGCGGCCTCATCGCGGTTCACCTGGAAGTTGATCGAAGCCTCGGGAAAAGCGCGGTAGAAATTCCGGACGGAGAACCACGTCGCGGCCGCCAGCAGCGCCAGGCACACGGCGATGAAGCGGAAATCGGTGGCGCGAAGCCTTTCAGTCATAGGGATTCCGGCTTCGCCCAGGATACAACAGCGCGGACAATCGGGACGGTCCGGCGCCCCTCCGCGTCACAAGCTCCGCAGGTGGAATCCGCCGTCCACGTTGAGCACCTGGCCGGTGGAATAGTCCAGCAGCCCGTCGGCGATGGCGCGCACCGCCTTGGCCACGTCGCGGCCCTCCCCTATGCGCCGCTGCGGGAGCAGTCCCGCGGCGATCTTCTCCTCGTACGCCTTCTCCACTCGTGCGATCATGTCGGTGCGGATGATCCCCGGCCGGATCTCGAAGACCTTGACGCCGGCCTCCGCCAGCCGCTCGGCGTACAGCGCCACCGACATGCTCAGCCCGGCCTTCGAAATGCAATACTCGCCGCGATTCACCGAAGCCGTGTAGGCGGAGATCGACGTCACGAACACGATGCGCCCGTCTCCCCGCTCCGCCATCCACCGCGCCGCCGATTGCGTCAGAAAATGCGGGCCCTTCAGATTGGTCGCCACCAGCTCGTCGAAGCTTTCTTCGGTGGTCTCCAGCAGGTCGCGGCGCTCGCGCGGCCCCATGCCCGCGTTGTTCACCAGCAGGTCCAGCCGCTCGAACCGCTCGCGTGCGAACCGCATCAAGGCCTCGCGATCCTCCCGCCTCGATACGTCGCACTGGAAGATCTCGCAGCCCGTCTCGCCGCGAAGCTGTTCGGCGGCGTCGCGGCGGCCGCGATACGTGCCAATCACGTCGTGGGTCCCGGCCAGCTCCGTCGCGATGGCGCGGCCGATCCCCCGGCTCGCGCCGGTCACGATGCTACTGGGCCTGGGCAAGGGCTGCTTCGATTCCTTTCGCGATCTCTTCGAAGGTGAACGTCTCGATGAATGGCGCGCCGTTCACCAATACCGTGGGCGTGTGCACCACGCCTCGAGCTACTCCGTCCTGATAGTCCTTCTCCACCGCCTCGGCGTATTTCGCATTGCCCAGCGCGGCCACGGCCTCCTCGGGGTCGATCCCGTGCTCCGTCGCGAATGCCGCCAGCCGCGAATTGAAGTTATCCGGCCTGGTTTCGGCGCGGGTGGCCATCGTGTGCCGCCGGTACTCCAGCCCGAGCTTGGCGTCTTTCCCGGTGAAGAACCGCGCGGCGATGGCCGCCTGCCGCGCCCAGGCGTGCTTGGCCAGCGGAAAGTCGCGGTGGATGAACTCCACCCGGTCGCCGTACTTTGGCAGAATCCGCTGGTCCAGCATCACCCGGAAAGCGGCGCAGTCCGGGCATTGCAGGTCCTCGTAAATCACCGCGCGAACTTTACTGCCCGAATGTCCCTCGGTCAGCCCCTGTGCCGATAGCACGCCGCAGAGGCTCAAAAACGCGAGGGCGGTTCTCATATTCTTACGGGGTTATCCAGCACGAATGTCAGCCGCGTCTCGGAGGGAATCTTGACCCGTTGGCCCTTGGTGACCACTTCGGCTCCCGCGCCGGCTGCTCCGCCGGCCGCCGCGCCCGCCGCCGCGCCCTTGCCGCCGCCCGCGATCGCGCCGATGATCAACCCCACCGCCGCGGTTCCGCCGGCCACCTTCGCCGTGCGCTCCCCGCGCGAGCTGCTCTGCTGCGTCACCGTCTGTGTGTTCAGGTCCACCATCTGCCCGTTGACCTTCACCGACACCAGGCTCAGCGCCAGTTCCGCCCGTCCGGTGAGCTTGCCCGATTCTTTCGAATCCACCAGCTTCACCACGATATCGGCGCCGCGCGGGATCAGCGTATCCCCGCCGGGGCTCCGGACCGGCTCCTCCAGGCTGGCCGCGAAGGTCTGCCCGACCCGGTTCACTTCCGAGTCCACTCCATCGATCATGCGGATCACGAAGTTGGTGCCCGCCGGCAGCTCTGACGATCCGGTCGCCACAGGCGGCGGCGTGCCCGGCGGCGCCGGATCCGGCCGCAGAATGCCGCTCCCGCTGTCGCTCCTGTCGTCGCCGTCGTTCCGCCGCAGGACCGGCCGGCGGTCCTCTTCGGGCGGACCAGGCGGCGGACCGCCGAATTCGATCCGATTCACGTCGGAGACATCCAGCGTCTCGATCCGGTCCCCGAGGTCCATTCTCACGGTTCGTGCCGTGCCCCCGAGATATGTGCCGCTAATCACTCGGCCGCTCTTCAGCGTCACCGTATCCGCCAGGCAGGCCGTGGTCAGGAAAGCGATTGCAATACCAACATGTAGCAGGCGCATAGAACTCCTCGCAATTTCCTCCTGATTGTACGACGTACCACCCGCCTGATTAGTTTACGCCGATCCCGTTGGCGGTTCGCCCGCGCTCAACGATTCCGCCACGCCTTGTCCCTTCTCGAAGCCCTGGCGGTAAACCTGGTCGCTCTCCTCGCGCGTGTAATGCCGGTTCGCGTGGTAGAAAAACTCCAGGCTCTTCCCCACCGCGAACGTCCCGGCGTAGGCGATGGCGCCCTTGGGGATCAGGCCGCCGCCCAACGGAATCTTCCCCGCCAGCTCGCGGGCCAGGGCGCGCCATCCGAACGCGCCCGCCACGATCGAAAGCACCGCCCCCGTCTGGTGCGAAAAGCCGACCTCCTGTCCGCAAGCCCCGCCAATCAGAAACGCCATGCGAATCTGGTTGGCGGTGAGAAACGCCGTGTCCGACGCGAACTCGCCAAACGCCCACGGCAGTTCCATGAAGTTCGGCACCACGTTGGGCAGCGCCGTGGCGATAGAGAACAACGCGTTCTCCCGGGCCACCGCCTGCACGATCCGGTCCACTACCGGCTTGCGAAACGCCGGAAACTGCCGCGCCAGCGCCAGCGCCAGCTCTTCGTGGTCGCTCATGATCTCCGCCGTCAGCGATTCCGGATCTCGAGGATCCAGCGTGTACGATCCTTCACCGCGCGCGACCGTCCGGTGGTACATCACCAGGTCCACCGATGGCGGCGCGTCCGCATCGCCCACGCGGTGCACCCGCCCCGTCATATCGAGCCGCGCCTCCCGCGACATCCCGGCGGGGAGCAGGAAGTCCTCCATTTCCCCATATGCTTCGCCGTCCGGCGCAACCAGGCCGACGTTGAGCGGCCTGCGCGCTCGCTTGCGCACCTCGACCGGATCCAGCATCGAGACCGCCGCGCGAGCCTGCTTGATGAGTTTCATCATGTGAGTGGTGGATCAGCGGGGCCGCTCGGCGCCGGTGAGCCGGAACATCACCTGCAACCCCTTCCGCCATTCTACTCCCAGCCCGATCCGCTCCACATCGATCTCCGGTGAGAAAAAGCCCAGTATGGTTTCCGTGGTGGGATGGAATTCGAGCGATGGCGACACCAGCAGAAGCCGTGGCGGCTCGCGCCTCAGCTCCACGCCCGGAAAGTATCCCTGCGCCGAAAACTCGCCGCGGTCCAGGTGCCACTTCACGCGGATCCAATAGTCCAGCGCTTGCAGCGGCAGGTGCAGATCGGCCGAAGCTTTCAGCTCTACCACTGTCAACCGCCCTGTCCGGTCGACTCCCAGCAGGTCCATGATGCCGCGCTCGCCGCCCGCGAAAGCCGGCACCTGCCCGTAGATCGGCTCGGGCAGCACCGACGCGTCGAGTGTCTCGATCTGCGCGCGCGCCTGCGATTCCAGCCAGGCCTCGGGATACTGCCGGTACAGCGGATGCTCGCGGTCCGCCGCGCCGCTGGAGCGCGCGCGGTCTAATTCCTCCACCAGCCGCTCGATCTCCTCCACGTGATGCTCGCGCGCCGGCCGCCGCTCGCCCAACCCGTAGAGCAGCTCGCCCTCCGCCAGCTCCGCGAATTCGATCCCGCGCACGCGCAGGCTTTCTCTCCCGTCGTGCTTCACCACGCGCTCCACGCCCGCCAGTTCCGTGATGCGCTGCCATCGCTCGCGCCGGTTCGGCTCCGGCCGCCGGCATGGTTCCAGCCGCGTATCCAGGTTGCCGTGATCCCGCGGGTCCACCCGCACCACGAAATCCTCTTCGGAATACGCGAACAGCTCGAACCGCGCCGCCTCCGCATTGAGACACAGCAGCCGCAGCGCCGCCGCGCGCTCCCGGCTCGCCGGGACGTAGATCGCCAGGCCCTCCACCGTCACCCGCCGCTCGCGCGCCCGCAGGTACGCCAGCCAGATCAGCCCGAAGCTCAGGATCGCCGCGGCGTCGCCCTCCGGCGGGCACGCGATGGCCGCCCACGCCTGCTGCCCGTGCCGCAGAAAAGCGCGCGGAAACGCCGGCGACAGGCTGAATTCCAGGTTCGGCTCCGCGCTCACCTCCACCAGGTTCCACGCCGGAAACTGGCGCCGCAGGAAGATCCGGAATCGCTCGCGGAACACCAGCCGCCCGCTGCGCCGCCCCAGGTCCGCGCCGGCTCGCCGCCCCAGGTCCAGCAGGAACATCTGGCCTTCGCGCCGCGCAAACCGCTCGACCGTCATCTCCAGCCGCGCCGCCGTGGTCTCACCGATCGACGTGATCCGCCGCGTCAGGTTCCGCGTGCGGTCCCAGGCCTGCAACGTGAGGCGCGAGCCGCGCACCTCCAGCGCGAAGTTGTCTCCGGTGAGCGGCATCAGTTCCTCGCCCGGCTCCATCAGCGCCGGCTCCCGGCAGTTCTTGAGGAATCCCTCGATGGCCGCGCGGGTCTCCTGCGGTGTCACCGTCATCCCCCGAATTTTGCCCGGTGCCGCTCGGGACCCAGCGCCGTGGCCAGCGCGGCCATCGCGCAGACCACCGCGGCCGTCAGCGCCATGGCGGTGGCATAGCCCGTGCGCTTTGCCAGCACCGCTTCCCCGTAGCTGACGAAGCTGCTCAGAAACACCCCGACCTGGTACCCGAATCCCGGCAGAAAGCCGCGCACCGAGTCGGGCGACAGCTCCGAAAGGTGCGCCGGAATCACGCCCCAGGCCCCCTGCACCAGGAACTGCATCGTGAATCCGCCCGCGTACAGCAGCGCCACCGTGGGCGCGTACGCCCACAGCGGAATCGCCATCACCGCGCCCACCAGCGCCACCACCATCGTGCGCCGCCGCCCGTAGCGGTCCGAAAAGAACCCGCACAGCGTGCCGCCGATGATCGCGCCGACCATGGCAAACGCGCTCAGCAGGTTTTTCTGTCCCACGTGGAAGCCCCACTGCCGCTCCAGGAACGTCGGGTACAGGTCCTGCGTGCCGTGCGACGCCAGGTTCATCGCCGTCATCAGCGCCACGATGTACAAAAACATCTTCCAGTGCGAGAGGATCGCGCGCCCGAGCTGCCCCCAGGTTTCGTGCCGCGTCTTCTTCCAGACCTCCGACTCCTTCACGCGATACCGCACGAACACCGCCAGGATCGCCGGCAGTCCGCCCAGAAAGAACAGCGGACGCCAGCCCAGCCGCTCGAACAGAAACACGTTGCACAGCGCCGCCAGCAGGAACCCCATGGCGTATCCCTGTTGCAGAAAACCGGACAGCACTCCTCGCAGCCGCGGCGGAACTTTTTCCATGGCGAGCGACGCGCCCACGCCCCACTCGCCGCCCATCCCGATCCCGAACAGCGCCCGCAGCACCAGGAAAACGGTGTAACTCGGCGCCAGCCCGGACGCCACCTCCACGATCGAATAGAAGATGAGGTCCAGCATGAGCGGCAGCCGCCGCCCGTAGCGGTCCGCCATCAGGCCGAACAGAAACGCGCCCACCGGCCGAAAAGCCAGCGTGGCGAGCAGCGTCAGCGCCATCTCGGCGTCGGATTTATGAAACTCCCGCCCGATCGCGGTGAGGCACGAGACCACCAGAAAGAAATCGAACGCGTCCAGCGTCCATCCCAGATAGCCCGCCAACAATGCCGCGCGGTGATCGCTCGGCGCCGTTTCGTTGGTTTGGGAATTGGTCACGTGCCCGACATATTAACAGGTGGCGTTCGCCTCCCGGCCGCTGGACGTGGCGCAGCCACTCCTGGCTGCCGCGCCGAGACTCCCTCGGCGCTCCGGTCTGGTTTGGCGCCACCCCTTATAAGCCACCCGACCCCCGAGCCCCACCTTTATAATCGGATGAGGAGTCTGGCACGATGAGCAAGCTGCGCGATCTGACGAGGCAGGGGCACCGGAGTTTTATCGCCGAGTGGGCCGGCAACATCATTCTGCTCCTTTTCGGCACCACCACCCTCTTGCAGGCCTTCGTGATTCCCTCCGGCTCCATGGAAAGCACCCTGCTCATCGGCGATCACGTGCTGGTCGATAAGCTCACCTACGCCCCCGCCGGCGCGCTTACCAGGCACTGTCTTCCGTACCGCGAGGTGCGCCGCGGCGACGTCATCGTGTTCCGCTTCCCGCTCGACATCCGGATCGACTACGTGAAGCGCGCCATCGGCGTGCCGGGCGACCATATCCGGCTCGTGAACAAGCAGCTCATCCTCAACGGCAAGCCCGTGAACGAGCCTTACGCCATCCACATTCCCGCCATGGCGGATGCCTATCGCGACAACTTCCCCGGCGCTCCGCCCACGCCGGATGTGCGGCCCCGCGGTGTCGGGATGCTCCGCCAGAACGTGGTGAATGGCGAGTTGGTGGTGCCGCCGGGTTTCATCTTCGCCATGGGTGACAACCGCGAGAATTCCTCCGACAGCCGTTATTGGGGCCTGGTCCCCCGCGAGAACATCAAAGGCACGCCCATCCTGGTCTATTGGTCGTTCGACGCGCCGGAGGAAGATCTGGCCAATCCCGATATCGGGATCGGCCACCTGCTGGACGTCGGCGCCCACTTCTTCACCAAGACGCGCTGGTCCCGGACCTTCAAGCTGATCCGTTCCTATCCTCTGAACCCGTGATTGATCCGCGCTGATCCGCGGCCCGAATCGTTTCCCGCCTGCGACACCCATCCCTGCCTGCCGTTATATTGGTTGCTGATGAAGAAGCTCATCAATGATCCGCAGGCCGTGGTGCGCGAGTCGCTGGCTGGTCTCGCCCTCGCGCATGCGGATATCCTCCGCGTCTGTTTCGACCCCGTCTACGTAGTTCGCGCCGGCGCGCCCGTCCCCGGCAAGGTCGGAATCGTCTCCGGCGGCGGCAGCGGCCACGAGCCCATGCACGGCGGATTCGTGGGCCGCGGAATGCTCGACGCCGCCTGCCCCGGCCAGGTCTTCACTTCTCCCACGCCCGACCAGATCGAGGCCGCCACGCGCGCCGTCCACGGCGGAGCGGGCGTGCTCCACATCGTCAAGAACTACACCGGCGACATCATGAATTTCGAAATGGCCGCCGAGCTGTGCCAGGCGCAAGGCGTGCAAGTGGAAGCCGTGGTCATCCACGACGATGTGGCCGTCGAAGACAGCCTCTACACCGCCGGCCGCCGCGGCGTCGGCGCCACCGTCCTCGCCGAGAAGATCTGCGGGGCCGCCGCGGAGGCGGGCGCGGACCTCTCTTGCGTCGCCGCGCTTTGCCGAAAAGTCAACGACAACGCCCGCTCCATGGGAATGGCCCTGACCTCGTGCACCGTGCCCGCCGCCGGCAAGCCCACCTTCGATCTGGCCGAAAACGAAATCGAGATGGGGATCGGCATCCACGGCGAGCCCGGCCGCGAGCGAATGCAGTTGCTCCCCGCGCGCGAGATCACCGCGCGCATGGCCGACAGCATTCTGCGCGACCTGCCGTTCCGCGCCGGCGACCAGGTCGTCGCCATGGTCAACGGCATGGGCGGTACCCCGCTCATGGAGCTGTACCTCGTCTACGGCGAGCTGGAGCACGTGCTCCGCAGCCGCGGAATCGCCGTCGCGCGCCGCCTGGTCGGCAACTACATCACCAGCCTCGAAATGGCCGGCTGCTCCATCACCCTGCTCCGCGCCGGCGACGAGTTGCTGTCGCTTTGGGACGCTCCGGTGCTGACTCCCGGCCTGCGATGGGGGATGTAACGGGATGGCCGTTCGCCGGCAGGACATCCTCGCGTGGCTCGCGGACTTGCAGCGCATCTATGCGGACAATCGGGACCGGCTGACCGAGTTGGACTCCGCCATCGGCGACGCCGATCACGGCATCAACATGGAGCGCGGCTTCACCGCCGTCCGCAACGAGCTTGCCGCCAACCCTCCGGCGGACATTGCGGCCATCTTTCAAACCGTCGCGACCGTCCTCATCCGCACCGTGGGAGGCGCCGCGGGCCCCCTCTACGGAACGTTCTTCCTGCGGGCCGCCGCGGCGTGCGCCGGAAAAACGCAACTGGAAACCGCTGACGTCGTGGCCATGTTCCAGGCCGGCATCGAGGGCCTCCAGCAGCGCGGCAAAGCCGTGCCGCAAGACAAGACCATGGTGGATGCCTTGCTGCCGGCCCTGGACGCCATGAAGAAGGAAGGTGCCGGCCTTGCGCGCGTTCTCGAAGCCGCCACTGCGGCGGCCGAAGCGGGCATGCTGAGCACCATCCCGATGCAGGCCCGCAAGGGCCGCGCCAGTTACCTGGGCGCCCGCAGCATCGGCCACCAGGACCCCGGAGCGACCTCCGCTTATCTCCTGCTCAAAACCGCGGCGAGCGCGTGGCGCACATGATCGGCCTGGTTATCGTTTCCCACAGCGCCAGGCTGGCCGAAGGCGTCTGCGAGCTGGCCGCGCAAGTGGCCCAGGACAAGGTCCGCATGGCCGCGGCCGGCGGCACCAGCGACCCGCAAAACCCCATCGGCACCGACGCCTTCAAAGTGCTCCGGGCCATCGAATCGGTCTACAGTGAGGACGGCGTCTTCGTCCTCACCGATCTGGGCAGCGCGGTTCTGAGCGCCGAAACCGCGCTCGAGATGCTGGACGCTGGCAAGCAGCCGCACGTGCGGCTGTGCCCCGGCTCTTTGGTGGAAAGCGCGGTTGCCATTGCCAGCCAGGCCGGCGCCGGTGCGGCGGTGGCCGAGATCGCGGGCGGGCGCCAGGAGGAGCAGTTCGTCACCGTTGCCAACCGCCTCGGACTGCATGCGCGGCCCGCCGCGCAGCTCATCCGCCTGGCGCGCCGTTTTCAGGCGCGCGTCACCATCGAGAATCTCTCGCGCCCGGCGGGACCGTTCGATGCCGGCGGCATCCACGGCGTTCTCAGCCTGGGCGCGCGCCAGGGCCATCGCCTGCGGGTTCGCGCCGTAGGCCCGCAGGCCGCCGAGTCCGTGGCGGAGCTGGCGGCCTTCATCGAACGCCGCGAACCGGAAATCGCCGAAGCCGCACCAACACCCGCGCCGCCGTCCCAGCCTGCTGATGGAGAGCTGGCGGGAATCCCCGGATCGGCGGGCATCGCCATCGGGCCACTGGTGAGACCGCGCCCCGCCGCTCTTCCCGAGACCGCCCGCGTGGCCGCCGGCCCCGAGGCCGAGCGGCGCCGATTGCTCGACGCCATTCACGCCGCTCGCGCAGAGACCCGCCAGCTCTACGAATGGGCCGCGGCCCACGCTGCCGGCGCCTCCGGCATCTTCGACGCCCAGTTGCTCTTTCTCGAAGACCCCGAATTGATCGCCGCCGCATCGCACATGATCGCCGGCGGCCGGGCCGCCGCGGAATTCGCCTGGCGCGAATCGTCGCGCAAATTCGCAGAACGGATCAACCAGTTGGAGGATCCGTACCTGCGGGCGCGCGCGGCCGACGTGGAAGATGTCGCCGCACGCGTCTTGCGCCGGCTCATCGGCCTTGCGCCGCTTCACTCCACCGCCGGCCAACCGTGTGTAGTCGCCGCGCGCGACCTGACTCCCTCCGAAGCCGGCGGGCTCGATCCCGCGCTCGTCCTCGGCGTGTGCCTGGAGATGGGCAGCGCCAACCAGCACAGCGTCATCCTGGTGCGCGCCATGGGAATTCCGGCGGTGGTGGGGCTGGGGCCCGGCATCTCCGCCCTCCCCGACGGCACGGTCGTTGCGTTGGATGGCGAGCGTGGAACCATCTGGGTGTCGCCCGCGCCCGATCGGGCACGCGAACTTGAGCTCCGCCGCCGGCAATGGCTGGCTGACCGGAGCGCCGCTCAGGCCGAACGCCAGGCCCCCGCCGCCACGCGCGATGGGCATCGCATCCAGGTGTTCGCCAACCTGAGCCACACGGCTGAAGTCGTCGATGCCTTGAACTGCGGCGCCGAGGGCGTGGGCGTGTTGCGTACCGAGTTCCTGTTTCTCGGCCGCGCCGCCGCGCCCGGCGAAGAAGAGCAACTGGCCGCCTACAGCACCATCGCCGAGGCGCTGGCCCCCCGGCCCCTGGTCGTCCGCACGCTCGATATCGGCGGCGACAAGAGTCTGCCCTATGTCGACATCGGCGAGGAGGCCAACCCGTTTCTCGGCTGGCGCGGAATCCGCGTGACTTTGAGCCGCCGCGATCTGTTGCGGACGCAGCTTCGGGCCATCCTCCGCGCCGCCTGCGGCCATTCCGTCGAGGTGCTCTTCCCCATGGTCTCTTCGCTGGCCGAGTTGCGCGAAGCGAAAGCGATCCTCGCGGCCGTTCAGGACGAGCTGCGCGCCATCCCCGCCGGCGTTCCGGCCGAGCCGCCCCCAGCGAAAGCCATCCCCGCCGGCGTTCCGGCCGAGCCGCCCCCAGCGAAAGCCATCCCCGCCGGCGTTCCGGCCGAGCCGCCCTCAGCGAAAACCCTCCCTCCCGGCGTTCCCCCCGAGCCGCCCCAAGGGAAAACTATCCCGCCCGGTGTTCCCCCTGACCCGGGTCGACAGAAAGTGAAGGTGGGTATCATGATCGAAGTGCCCTCGGCCGTTGCAGTCGCCGACCAACTGGCCCCCGAAGTGGACTTCTTCAGCATCGGCAGCAACGACCTCACGCAGTACACCATGGCCGCGGACCGCACCAACGCCCGCGTGGCCTTCCTCGCGGACGCCTTTCAGCCCGCCGTGTTACGCCTGATCCGCCAGGCCATCGATGCCGGCCGCCACGCCGGTATCGGAGTCACGCTCTGCGGCGAGCTGGCCGCCGACCGCCTGGCGACGCCCTTGCTCCTGGGCCTCGGGCTCCGCGAATTCAGCGTCAGCGCGCCGCTCATTCCTCAGCTCAAGCGCGCCATCTTGCGCTGGAGTCTACCCGAAGCCGAGGCGGTGGCTCGCGAGGCGATGTCTCTCGATTCCGCCGATGCCGTCCGCGCGTTTCTGGCGAGCCGTGTGGGAGGCGTCGCATGACCGCCCAGGCGCCCGCGGCCCGCATCGCCGAAGCCCTCGGCCACCGCGCGCCCGGCCGCATCCCGGTGGATCTCGGATCGACCTTCGTCTCGGGCATCCACGTCAGTTGCGTTACGGCGCTGCGCGAATACTTCTCGCTCGACCCCGGTCCGGTCCGCGTAATCGATCCCGGACAGATGCTCGGCGAGGTGGCTGGCGATCTGAAAGCGCTGCTGGGCATCGACACCGAACCGCTCTTGAGGAGAGCCACCAAGTTCGGCTTTCCGCTCGACGGCTGGAAGCCCTGGCGTATGGACGATGGCCTCGAGGTGCTGGTGCCCGGCGGCTTCAACACGACTAAAGATGCGGATGGCGCCACGCTGCTCTATCCTTCGGGCGACCTCGCCGTGCCGCCCAGCGCCAAGATGCCCGCCGGCGGATATTTCTTCGACGGCATCATCCGGCAGCAGCCCATCGACGAGGACCGTCTCGATCCCGCGGACAACCTGGAGGAATTCGGGCCGGTCTCCGATGCGGATCTGGACGATCTCGAGAGCCGTGCGCAAGCCGCCCGCGCCACCGGCAGGGCGGTGGTGGCCAGTTTTGGTGGAACCAGTTTCGGCGACATCGCGCTGGTGCCCGGCATGAGCCTGAAGAATCCGCGCGGCATCCGCGACATTAGCGAGTGGTACATGTCCATCCGCTCGCGCCGCGACTACATCCGCCGCGTCTTCGAGGGACAGTGCGAAATCGGTCTGCGCAACCTGGAGCGGATCGCCGCGCGCGTGGCTCCTCTGGTGGATGTGATCAACATCTGCGGGACGGATTTCGGCACCCAGACTTCGTCCTTCTGTTCGGTCTCGACCTTCCGCGATTTGTGGTCGCCGTTCTACCGCCGCATCAACGACTGGATTCACCGCAACACGCCGTGGCGGACCTTCAAGCACTCCTGCGGCGCGGTGGAGAAGTTCATCGATCCGTTCCTCGAGTGCGGCTTCGACATTCTGAATCCCGTCCAGTGTTCCGCCGCCGGGATGGATCCGCGCGAGTTGAAGGAGCGATACGGCAGCCGCATCGTCTTCTGGGGCGGCGGTGTGGACACGCAGCACACCCTTCCGTTCGGAACGCCGGAGGAAGTCCGCGGTCAGGTGCTCTCCCGCTGCGAAGTCTTCTCGCGCGGCGGCGGCTACGTCTTCAATCCGGTGCATAACATCCAGGCGGGCACGCCCGTGCGCAATATCGTGGCCCTGTTCGAAGCGCTCGGCGAGTTCCGCGGCTCCTGAGAGAGTTACCGAGCCGCGACCGTAAGGGAGCGGTTCTTCAGCGGGGTGCGACCGGTGTCGTAGCAAACTACTCGACGCCAAACCCAGCCGTAAAGCACACCCGCACCGACTCCCAGTCCGAATCGGAGAGTCTTCCGATCAACCGGACCTCGCGCTGGGGTAGAGTGACCGGAAACAGCCTGAAGAACGACGCCGCATGCAGACCCGCTTGCTTCCAATCACGCAACGCACAATCGGTCGGAGCCAACGGCTTCGGAGCTTGTGTCGTCATCAGGCCGACCAGCACGTCGGGCCTGTGTCGATGGTAGTCTTCCGTTGAGAGCACCACTGCGGGACGAGTCTTGGTAACCTGCGCGCCGGGAAACGCCCAAATGACAACGTCTCCGGGTTTCAACGGTCCTTCCGTTCCTGATCTTCGAAGCGCCGCACAGCGGACGCGGTCGCTTCAGCGAGATCCTCGTCAGTCCAGGAATCGGACCACTGGATCGGGCGCCCGCTCGCGAGATCAGCAAGTGGACGAGCCCAATTCAGGACCTTCCCAACTTTTTCCGGCGGGAGTGCCCGGACGGCACGGATTCGCAATTCTTCCTGTGCGCTGAGCACCATATTCCTATTCTATCCTCACCGAATTACCGCGAATGCCGATATGGGAGCCAGGCGTTCGTCCTCAAGTCCATCCGGTGAACTGGAGTCCGGAAAAGCTGGACGCCGGAAAAGCTGGACGCCGGAAAAGCTCCGGAACATCACCCGGCGATTCGCCTCTGACTTTACAGACTACCCACTTAACGGCCAAGCGCTTCAACGGCCGGCCTGACTCCGTCAACGGCGTTTCACGGGAGCGACCCGCCAGCACTGGCACTCCGGGCGGGATGGTGGCTTGCGTGACTAATGTCTTTTCGCGACCCTTCAGCCGGGTTTTTCTTGGGCTCCTGGTTCGGTGGAGTGCGAGACCGCCGGGCCGTGCCCTCGATCAACTTGCGGGTCTGAGTTCATTACGCACCGAACGCGCCCCAGCCTCAAGCTTTTTCGCCATTGCGAACCTGCGGGTGCTTTCCCTTCGATGTATATTGAGGATGACCGCTCGAAGCTGCGGCCAACACATATGGACTACCCACTAGAGAACCTTGGCCCTGAGCACTTTCAGGAATTCTGTCAGGCGCTCCTGTTACGAGAGCACCCCAATGTCCAGTGTTTCCCTGTTGCGCAACCCGACGGCGGACGCGACGCAATTTCCTACATTTCTGAGCAGAGCGCGGGCAAATTCGTCATCTTTCAAGTCAAGTACTCCAGAAGGCCTTTGGCAGAGGCCGATCCACACAAGTGGTTGCTCGCGATAATGGATGAGGAACTTCCGAAAGTTAAGAAGTTGGTGCCGCGCGGAGCCATACAGTTCTACCTGATCACCAACATCAAAGGCACTTCCCACCTCGATGTCGGATCGATGGACCAACTTAGCGACCGCTTCCGTGGTGAGCTTTCCATCCCATTCATGTGTTGGTGGCGTGATGACATCAACCGGCGCCTTGACAACGCCTGGGCGGTCAAGTGGGTCTACCCTGAGCTCATGACCGGTCCGGACTTTCTTCGGGCCGTAATCGAATCAGGGCTGTCCGAGCATCATGAGCGAAGGGAAGGCGCGATTCGGGCATTTCTCGCCCAGCAGTACAGCACTGATGAACAGGTCCGCTTCAAGCAAGTCGAACTCCAGAATCATCTGATCGACTTGTTCGTGGATGTCCCCGTGGTATTTCGCGAGCTTGGGTCCGACTATCGGCAAGCCAGGCTATTCCAGGGAATCGTTGGGAATATTCTCCACCGCACCCTCGACCCTGATGACGCTCAGGCAACGATGTATCAGCATGACTACCGACACTATGGCGAGGCGCCAGTCGGATCAGCAGCCCTGTTGCTGGACGCACAGTTTCAGGCTAGATTGCCCCACATTGTCTTGGAAGGCGCACCAGGGCAGGGTAAATCGACGATAACGCAGTATGTTTGCCAAGTGCATCGGATGAGGCTGCTGAAGGATGCCGAGGCCCTAGGGAAGCTTCCTCTTGAGTACCGAGACGTGCCTCCCCGCTTGCCGATTAGAATAGATCTTCGAGATTTTGCCACGTGGCTAGGCAGGCAAGATCCCTTCGGTGGCGATGAGAAGAAGGAGCCTCCCGCTGGGTGGCGTAAGTCCATCGAGTCCTTCATTGCCGCTCTCATTGGATTCCATTCTGGCGGTACGAATTTTACGACTGACGATCTTTTGGCAGTGTTCCGAATCAGTTCAGTCCTTATCGTGTTAGACGGATTGGATGAGGTCGCCGACATCAACCGACGCCACGAGGTAGTTGAGGAGATCATGAAGGGTATTCAACGGTTGGAGGCTAACGCGGCGTCGCTTCAGACCGTAGTCACCAGCCGTCCGGCGGCGTTCGCAAATTCCCCTGGCATGCCGCCAGATAGATACCCTTACTTTCAGCTCGCCTCCTTGACGCAGTCTCTGATCAACCAATACGCGGACAAATGGCTTCGAGGTCGACGGATTGACGGCAAAGAGGCATCCGACTTCAAGAAGACGCTCAGAGACAAACTCGAATACCCGCACCTTCGCGATCTCGCCCGAAATCCGATGCAGCTGACGATTTTGCTGAGCCTAATTCTCACCCGAGGGAGTTCTCTCCCCGACAAAAGGACAGCGCTCTATGACAACTATGTTGATCTATTCTTCAACCGAGAATCAGAAAAGAGCCCTGTAGTCCGCGAGCATCGCGACCTTTTGATAGACATTCACAGGTACCTTGCGTGGGTGCTCCAATCTGAGGCTGAGCAAGGAGACGCTCGCGGAAGTATCTCACAGGATCGTTTGCAGCAGACTCTAGCGAGTTATCTCGCCCGAGAGGAACAGCCAACAACCCTTGCAACGGAATTGTTCACGGGAATGGTCGAGCGAGTCGTGTTTTTGGTTTCTCGAGTCGAGGGTACGTTTGAGTTTGAGGTACAGCCCTTACGTGAATACTTCGCGGGTCGCTTTTTGTATGAAACCGCTCCGTACTCGCCGCCTGGAAAAGAACAACGTGGAACGAAGCCAGATCGATTTGACGCTCTCGCTCGAAACTTCTACTGGACGAACGTCACACGGTTCTACGCGGGGTGCTTCAGTAAGGGTGAGCTACCAGCGCTTGTAGAGCGCTTGGAAGAGCTAGCGAACGATGAAGGATTTAAGACGACTACGCATCCTAGAATGCTTGCTTGTACGTTATTGGCAGACTGGGTATTTTCGCAGAATCCCAAGTCAGTCGCAAAGGTAGTGAAGCTAGTGCTTGACGGCATCGGCCTACGGTACCTATTAGCCTCTGGGTCGCACCCACGTCGGCATCGAACGTCTTGGAACCCGATTACACTGCCGCCCAAGTGCGGTCGAGAGGAACTAGTTAAAAGGGCATTCGACATCCTTGCAAGCGCTCCTCCGGCCGACTACGGATTTGAAATTGTCGAGCTGCTCAGAGCCAACGTTATATCAGTAGACGAATCCATATCGGCGTGGCGGGAACGTGCGAGTTCGGTGATGCCGCCTCGGTGGCTAGAGTATGGTCTGAGGCTCGGAGTCCTATCTCGGCTTGCTTTGAGCGAGATTGCCGACCTTGTAGAGAGGCCGGATTGCTCAGAAGAGTCTATGGATCTCCTCTATCGGGCTAGGCGGCTCGATTATCTGGAGCGGGACGAGAGGACTTTTGAGCTGTCCGTGGCCGCTATTTTGGCGCGGGAAATGCGTCCACATCACCAGCGGCGTATGGAATCGGCCCTCGACGCGTTGAGCCACGCGCTTGATCTTACCCGGTACGCAACAGCGTTTTCGGATCGGGTGCCAGTCGCCTTGTCAAAGGTGCTAGCCCAGCAGAACGTACCGGAGCACCTGCACTGGGGGCCAGAACTCGCGACAAACACCGAACTGTACCTGAGCCACAGAAAGTGCGTTGAAGTTGCTGCTCTCGCACAGGAGGAGTCTGAGAAAACCGCTGCCGAGTGGGCAACGGAAATCTCACCGTGGGAGCGGATTGTGGAGGCCGGTCGGGCCGAGTGGGGTGATCGTTGGGCTTTCTTCTCCTTGGCAAATCTAGCCGCCGGCATCAAATCAAGTTCGGAGCGGTGTGGGGATTCCCCGGATCTACTGGATCGCTCTAGGAGTCTCTGTCGCAGAACCAGACATGCTCGGTTGAAGTCTGGTTCAAAGCTGTGGTGGAAAGGGCAGTTCAGCGCGGCCCGTACTCCAGAAGATCGCATGATAGTCTCCTTGGTGGCAATGACATGGGCGACCCCGGAGACCCTAGCGGCAGTACATGAGAGTCTGAACGACACGTTGGTGCGGTTGGACGACCAGCAGTGGCATCAAGTATTCACCTCTACCAGACTATCGATCAGTCTTGCCCATCTTCGAAAAGAAGATGTCATGACATCGTTCGATGCTAAAGCACTCACTGGAAGCCTATCCGCTCGAACAGTTGTAGCTTTGGCGAGTCGCGCGGTCCCCGAGACGGCACACCAGCTACATCAACGTTTTTTCGCGGATCAGGTCGACAACGATCCCGCCATTCTGGAGTTCGTTCAAAGTGAAGCGCTTGACGTCGAGAGATTTGGCACCGGAGACTGGGAGCCGGATCTGCAGCGAATTCAGCGCTGCTACGAATCGGGAGCACTCGAGCCCTACAGGCTAGCCCTCCGCCGCAGACGAGCTGGCATCATGCGCTTAGCAATCGCGAAGGCAATTGCTGGCGAACCAGCAATGTACCCCAGCTACCTGGTCAGCCTTGCGGACGAGAGTTGCACCCGTAGCGTGGCGCGGCGGGCGAAGGCCGTTGCAGATATTGCGATACGGGAAGGCTGGTTCGGGGAGCCTGTGCCTCTAAGACTTTTCGAATCTTGATGCGTACCTCGTTTCTCGCTCCGAAACAGATCGGACCGGTCCTCATAAACGCCCTAGGCTCTTGGAGAAGAGGCCTGGTGGGAGCCAGCGGCGACATAGATCCCGTGAAGTCCCGGTCACTTCATCTGCGCAAACACCCGATGATGTCTTCCAGGCGGCGGGCGGGTTTGTCAGAAGGCACGGGCGCGGTCTCGGTCGATCTCTATTTGAAGACGTTTCTTGCGCACCGGCTCTTCGATGACATCCACTTTGCATCCCAGTATTCCGGACAGACGCCCTTCGAGTTCGCTCAAGCGCCGGAGATAATCGAGACCTGGCGCCGAGAAATTCTCGCCGAGCCGCACCGCCACATCGACATCGTGCGCGGGATCCTCCCGGCGTGCGACCGAGCCGAACACAGACACGCTCAACACGCCAGCCGTGCGGAGTTCCTGTTCCTGGGCCTTCAAAGCGGCTATGACACGGTCGCGTTCCATGGACCCAATTTTGCACAACTCCCGACTGCATGCAACCGCTCGTAGCTGTCCTCCGGCGTCCTGGTATTATTCAGGCGTCCTTCTCGCGCGGCGGCGGCTACGTCTTCAATCCGGTGCACAACATCTACGCCGGCACGCCCGTCCGCAACATCGTGGCCCGTTTGAAGCGCTCGGCGAGTTCCGCGTCGCCTGATGGTGGCGCAGCCACTCCTGGCTGCCGCGTCCCGACCGCTTCCCTTCAGGCGACTTTCAGTCGCAAGCCAACCCGCCGGCTTTCAACCGGCAGTCGGTTAGCGTCCCCGATCCCTTTGATTCTGAATGGCTTACTTCACCGCCTCACTGCGGCCGCACTCCCTCGAAATCCCGGTCACAAGACTTCGAACTTTTTTCAATTCCCTCTAATCCCATGATCCTGCACCACTTATTCCATTGCACCCGATCCGCCGCACCCGTCCTCCGGGACACCTCGGGCGGATAATAGGGTTGAGAGGGAAGTGCGGAACCTGATGCAGAACGAATCCAGCCCGAAGAGGCTCCGGCGCCTCGCCGGCTTACCCCCGCCCAAAGCCCCTCGCAGCGGACCAGATGCGTCACCCAACATCCGAGCCATCCTCGCAACCAACAGAAACAAAGCATCTTAGTGAGAGCCGAATGGATTCCCCCACTCTCCATGCGATTCGTCACCCGATGCGTCACCCACCAGCCACAGCTTTTTCAACGCACATTTTCCTCCAAAATACATGCTCATGATACTTGACAATATTACGCGCATATTTTATGATTGCAATTGGGTGAGGTCGCCAGCCGGCCTCCACCAACTTTCACTATGAGGAGTTCAATCAACATGTCTCTCAGCCATTTCGATCCTTTAGCCAATCTCCGTGTCTTCGAAGACGCCTTCACGCGGTTGCTCTCCGAGCCGCAGTCAAACCGTCCGTGGTCTCCCGCTGTCGATATCTTCGAGACCGAGGAGGATCTGGTCCTGAAGGCCGACCTCCCGGACGTGGACCTGAAGGACATCGATGTCCGCGTCGAGAACCAGACGCTCACCATCTCCGGCGAACGCAAGTTCGAAAAGAACGAATCCGGCAAGGGCTATCACCGCATTGAGCGCAGCTACGGCACCTTCATGCGCAGCTTCGCCGTGCCCAATTCCTTCGACACCGAAAAGGTCGGCGCAGCGTTCAACAACGGCGTGCTCACCGTCACGCTTCCCAAGAAGGAAGCCGCCAAGCCGCGCCAGGTCAAAGTCGAAGTCAAGGCCTAACGCATCTAATAACTAGTTTGTGGGGCAGGCTTCAGCCTGCCACGCCCGCTTGCGGGCGCGTTTTTCACGTCGGCAGGGGTCAACCGCCCCCCGACAGCTATCTTGACGGGCCGGGCCTTCCCGGCCCAAAGTTTATTTAGGGGTCCCCATGTTCCGAATCGATCGACTCACCCAAAAGGCCCAGGAGGCCTTGCAACAGTGCCAGGGCATAGCCGAGCAGAGCGGCACCCAGGTCATGTTCCCTCTGCATCTGCTCATCGCTCTCGCCCAGGAGAAGGAGGGCATCGTCCGGCCCGTGCTCGAAAAGTGTGGAGCCCATCCGGACGCCATCGTCTCCGAAGCCCAGCGCATGCTCGCCAACCTGCCGAAAACCGGCGGCGCCCAGCCCGGCATGTTCCTCTCCCAGCCGCTCAACAACATCCTGGAGCGTGCCTTCGACGAAGCCGGCCGCTTCAAGGATGAGTTCGTCTCCACCGAGCACCTCCTCCTCTCCCTCGCCGAGCAGCGCAGCGACCCCGCCGGCCAGTTGCTCGACCGCGCCGGCGCCACTCACGACGCCATCCTCAAGGCCCTCGTCTCCGTCCGCGGCAGCCAGCGCGTCACCGACCAGAATCCCGAAACCAAGTACCAGGCCCTCGAGCGCTACGCCCAGGACCTCACCGAGTCCGCCCGCAAAGGCAAGCTCGATCCCGTCATCGGCCGCGAAGAAGAGATCCGCCGCATCATGCAGGTCCTCAGCCGCCGCACCAAGAACAACCCCTGCCTCATCGGCGAGCCCGGCGTCGGCAAGACCGCCATCGTCGAAGGACTCGCCCAGCGCATCGTTCGCGGCGACGTCCCCGACCAGCTCAAGAACAAACGCCTGGTCGCCATCGACCTCGGCTCCATGATCGCCGGCACCAAGTTCCGCGGCGAGTTCGAAGACCGGCTCAAGGCCGTGGTCAAAGAGATCATCGATTCCAACGGTGAGATCGTCTGCTTCATCGACGAGCTTCACACCCTGGTCGGCGCGGGCTCCGCCGAAGGCGCCATCGACGCCGCCAACCTGCTCAAGCCCGCCCTCGCCCGCGGCGAGCTGCGCTGCATCGGCGCCACCACCCTCCGCGAGTACAAGAAGCACGTTGAAAAGGACGCCGCCCTGGCCCGCCGCTTCCAGACCGTAATGGTGGGCGAATCTTCGGTCGACGACACCATCGCCATCCTCCGCGGCCTCAAAGAGAAGTTCGAAATCCACCACGGTGTCCGCATCAAGGATTCCGCCATCCTCGCCGCCGCCGTGCTCTCGCACCGCTATATAGCCGACCGCTTCCTCCCCGACAAGGCCATCGACCTGATCGACGAAGCCGGCTCCGCGCTGCGCCTTCAGATCGGCTCCATGCCCATCGAAATCGACGACCTCGACCGCCGCATCTCCCACCTCGAAATCGAGCGCCAGGCCCTCAGCAAGGAAAAGGACGCCGCCTCGCACGAACGCCTGCGCCACATTGAAAGCGAGCTCGAGCATTTGCGCGGCGAAGCCGCCGGCCTCAAGGAGCGCTGGAACCGCGAGAAAAGCGCCATCACTCGCGTCCGCCAGCTCAAGGAGGAGCAGGACAAAATGCGCCTCGAAGAGGAGAAGGCCACCCGCGCCGGCGATTGGGAAAAAGCCGCGCAGCTCCGCTACGGCCGCCTCTCGCAGATTGAAAAGGATATCCAGTCCGCCGAGCAGGAGCTCGAATCCGTGAAGGAAAACGCGCTCCTCAAAGAGGAAATCGGCGAGGACGATATCGCCCGCATCGTCGCCAAGTGGACCGGCATCCCCGTCACCCGCATGATGGAAGGCGAAATCCAGAAGCTGGTCCAGATGCCCGAGCGCCTCAAGGACCGCGTCATCGGCCAGGACGAAGCCGTGCGCCTGGTCTCCAACGCCATCCTGCGCAATCGCGCCGGCCTCAGCGATCCGGACCGGCCCATCGGCAGCTTTATCTTCCTCGGCCCCACCGGCGTGGGGAAGACCGAGCTGGTCCGCGCCCTGGCGAACTACCTGTTCGACGACGAGCGCGCCATGATCCGCGTCGACATGTCCGAGTACATGGAGAAACACGCCGTGGCGCGCATGATCGGCTCGCCTCCCGGATACATCGGCTACGAGGAAGGCGGCCAGCTCACCGAGCAGGTCCGCCGCCGGCCTTATTCCGTCGTCCTGTTCGACGAGATCGAAAAAGCGCATCCCGAGGTCTTCGGCACGCTGCTCCAGATCCTCGACGACGGCCGCCTCACCGACGGCCAGGGCCGCACCGTCAGCTTCAAGAACACCGTCATCGTGATGACCTCCAACGTCGGCACCGGCATGGTGGAGAAGAACACCATCGGCTTCTCGGTTCATGGCAAGGACAAAGGCGCCGAAGTCCCCCGCAAGATGCTGCTCGATACGCTGAAGCAGCAGTTCCGCCCCGAGTTCCTGAACCGCGTTGACGATATCATTGTGTTTAACGCCCTGACTCGCGAGCACCTCGGCCAGATCGTGGACATCCAGTTGAACAACGTGGCGAAGCTCTTGCAGGACCGTAAGGTGAGCCTGGAAGTCACCGCCGCGGCCAAGGACCAGATCATCGCCGAGGGCTTCGACCCGCAGTACGGCGCGCGCCCCATGAAACGGGCCATCCAGCGCCTGATTCAGGATCCCCTGGCGCTCAAGCTGATCAACGCCGACTTCATCGAAGGCGACACCATCCTGGTGGACGTCACCCCCGATCGCGGCGGCCTTCAGTTCACGCGCCTCGTCCCGGTGGAGCAAACCCACTCATGAACACCGTCAAAACCGTGGTCCTTCTCGGCCTGCTGAGCGCCCTGCTCGTCCTGGGCGGCGGCGCCATAGCAGGCCGGAACGGCCTCTACATGGGCCTGGCCTTCGCGGTCGTCGCCAACTTCGCCAGCTATTTCTTCTCCGACAAGATCGCGCTCTCCATGTACTCCGCGGCGCCCGTCACCGAGACCGAAAATCCCGAGGCGTACCGCCGCGTGGCGCCTATCGTGCGGGGCCTCTGCCAGCGGATGGGCCTTCCCATGCCCAAGCTGTACCTGATTCCCGAGCAGTCGCCCAACGCCTTCGCCACCGGCCGCAACCCTTCGCACGCCTCGGTGGCCTTCACCTCCGGCATCCTCACGATCATGAACGACAACGAGATCGAAGGCGTGGTGGCTCACGAGCTGGGCCACGTGCTGCACCGCGACATCCTCATCAGCTCCGTAGCCGCCACCATCGCCGCCGCCATCACCATGGTGGCCCGCATGGCCATGTGGTTCGGCCCGTCGGGCGACGACGACGAGCGCGGCGGAAACATGGTCGCCGCCATCGCCATGATGATCCTCGCGCCGTTTGCCGCGCTCCTCATCCAGATGGCCATCTCGCGCTCGCGCGAGTACGACGCCGACGCCGCTTCCGCCAAGTACGTCGGCTCGCCCTACCCGCTGATCAACGGCCTCAAGGAGCTGGACGGCTGGTCCAAGCGCATCCCCATGGAGGCCACTCCCTCCACCGCGCACCTGTTCATCATCAAGCCCTTTGTCGCCGGGGGCATCGGCCGGCTGTTCTCCACCCATCCCCCCACCGAGGAACGCATCCGCCGCCTGCAGGCCATGCGATGAACGAAGTCCGCGTGAACCGCAAGGCGACCGATCGCGTCGCCTCCGGTCACCCGTGGATCTTCGCGAGTGATGTCACCGATCGCAATGGCGCGCAGCCCGGCGAGGCCGTGAAGGTCGCCGACGCGCGCGGCCGTCCCCTGGGCACGGCGCACTACAGCTCGGCATCGCTCATCGCCCTCCGCATGCTTTCGCGCGAGACCGTTCCGGTGGACCGCGGCTTCTACCTCGCCCGCCTCCGCGCCGCCGTCGAGCATCGCCGTAACGTCGTACACAACACCGACGCCTGGCGCGTGGTCCACGGCGAAGCCGATCTCCTGCCCGCGCTCGTGGTCGATCGATACGGCGACTACCTCGTCGTGCAGACGCTCGACCAGGGCATGGATGCCGCCAAATCCGAGATCGCGTCCTGCCTCGAGGAGATCTTCCAACCGCGCGGCATCCTGGCCCGCAACGACGTCCCGGTCCGCGCCAAGGAGCAGTTGCCGCTCGAATCGCCGGTGCTGGCGGGAGAGGTCCCCGAGACCGTGATGGTGCGGATGAACGGCCTCGCGCTGCGCGTCGATCTCCTGCACGGTCAGAAGACCGGCATCTTCCTCGACCAGCGCGAGAATTACCTCGCCGCCGCCCATTATGCCCGCGGCGGCAGCGCGCTCGACTGCTTCACCTCCACGGGCGGCTTCGCCCTGCACCTTGCCGCGAAGTGCACCAGCGTGGAAGCCGTGGACAGCTCCGCGCCCGCCATCGCCGCCGCCCGCGCCAACGCCGAGGCCAACGCCATCGCCAACGTGGAATTCCGCGAAGCCGACGTGTTCTCCCTGCTGGCCGGTTACGCCTCCGCCCGCCGTCACTTTTCGCTCGTCGTGCTGGACCCGCCGGCCTTCGCCAAGTCGCGCCAGTCGCTCGAATCCGCCGCCCGCGGCTACAAGGAAATCAATCTGCGCGCGCTTCACCTGCTGCCTCCCGGAGGCATCCTGGTGACCTGCTCCTGCTCACATCATCTGAGCGAGGCCGATTTTCTGGAGCTGATCGCGTCGGCCTCGCTCGACGCCCACCGCACGCTGCGCATCCTGGAGCGCCGCACGCAGGCTCGGGACCATCCCATCCTTCTGACGGTTCCCGAGACCCTCTACTTGAAGTGTCTGATCCTGGAAGTGCTGTGAGCCTTACTGTTTCCTGGAGCTGGACTGCCGCTGATCGTCCTGGCGCCTCTGCTCGTCGGCGCGGTTCTGGGCTTCCTGCCGCTGCGCCGCGGCCTGTCGCTGAGATTCCTGCCGCTGAGATTCCTGCCGCTGAGCCTCGGCCTGCCGCTGCGACTCGGCTTGTCGCTGGGCTTCCCGCTGTTGCTGCTCCTGAGCCCGCTGCTGCTGCTCCTGGCGGTGTTGGTCGTCCGCCCGCCGTTGTTCATTGGCCCGCTGCTGCTCTTCCTGGCGGCGTTGGTCGTCAGCCCGCCGTTGTTCGTCGGCCCGCCGCTGGTCGTTGGCCCGCTGTTCCGCTTCCTGCCGATGATCCACTACCGGAACTTCACGCCACACAGGTTCGGCCCGCTCAGCCACCTGCGGCGTCACCGGCGCAGCCGGCGGCGTCACCGGCGGCGGCACCGCCACCGTCCGGCCCAGGTAACTCTCCGTCCGCGGCTGCACGTCTGGAGCACCCGCCGCCCGTGGATTCAGTACCGTATTCCGCGTTCGCGCCGGCGCCACAGCTTGCGCGCCGGCAAACGCGTCCGCCGGCACGGCCGTCGCCCAGGCGTGGTTGATGTACGGAGCGTTCAGCGCGCGGCTCCGGAAATCCTCTTTCGGAGCCAGCGGGATCCACGCCACCAATCCCGCTCCCCACCCGCTGACGAACGCCACCTGCGCCGGCGAGTACAGCGGCCGAATCCCGCGCGGCCCTGGCGCCCACTCCCAGACCCCACGCACGTTGACCCACTGGCCATAGTGGAACGGCGCGAATCCCCAGGGCGCATCGTCCACCCAGGTCCATCCCCACGGCGCTTTGTAGATCCAGCGCCCAAAGCGGTACGGGCACCAGTCCGGCGGCATGCCCCTCGGGGTCCACACCGCTCCGTAGCTCGCGTCGACCTCCCAGTCGCCGTACTGGCCCATGTCCTCGGCGCCTGCCATCTCCGGCGGTATGTACTCCTCCGACACCGCCATGGAGCTTTCGGCCTGCTGGTCCCGGCTCATGCACCACTCGTCCCACGGATCGGTCTCCGCCGCCGGCACCGACTCCGCGGTCACCGGGTCCCCGCGCGTGAGGCGCAGGGCCTGCCCGGGTTCGACCGCCAAAGTCTGGCCTCCGGCCGCCACCTCCGCATCGCCGGACCGCACGGTAACCAGCGTGAAATCGCCCTCCGGGGTGACATCGATGCGGTACGCGCCCGGATGCCGCACGGTGATTGCGCCGGCCGGCGTATCGATGCCGAAAACGTCGTTCTGGTCCATCAACGGGATCCGCACGTTGAGGGCGCCGCGCGTGAGGCTCAACCGCGCCACACTGCCGGTCAGATGCTCGACGGCGATTACGGTCTGCGGCGCCAGGTGCACCGCGCTCGCGCCGATGTGCACTTCGGCGTACGAGGCATCGTTGGTCCAAAGCTGGTCGCCGGTGTACAGCGGATAGTTCAAGGTCGCCGCGGCCGAATCGTCCACGCCTGCCGGGCGTATGATGACCGAACCATCCAGGTAACTGAGCCGCGCCACGCGCAGCGGAAGGCCGGAAGCCGGTTGCAACATCAACCCGGCAGCCGCCGCAAGGAACATCCACCCCAGGTTCCTGAAGTTCCGAAGTTCCATAACGCCTCCGTACTTTTACTCACCCAACCCGAGCGTAGACCTTTTTCGACTCCGCGGTTGGAAGAGATTGAAGTGGAAATCCGCCAGTTGGAGGGGGAGATTCTGAAGGCTCTGGCGGTGGTGGGCAGATGACGTGCGTAAAGCTGAAATACCTCTGTCGAATCGTCGGGGGCGGGACACCATCCAAAGCCAACGAAAGTTTCTGGAAAGGCGACATTCCGTGGGTCTCCCCGAAGGACATGAAGAGCTTCAGAATCTCCGACGCCAAGGATCATATCAGCCTCGCAGCCGTCGCGGAGAGCGCGACGCGTATCGTCCCGCCGGCATCGGTTTTGATAGTGGTCCGGTCCGGCATACTTCAGCATTCAATACCAGTTGCACTCAACGAGGTACGGGCAGCTCTCAATCAGGACATGAAGGCACTGATCCCGTCCGCGGCACTACAGCCCGAGTTCCTGGCCTACTTCATTGCAGGATCGCAACAACGCCTCCTTGCCGAGTGGACGAAAGAGGGGACAACGGTAGAAAGCATCGAAGTAGCGGACTTAGCGAATACAAAGTGCCCGGTCCCGTCTCGTGAACGACAAACAGAAGTAGTCAGATTTCTCGATCGCGAAACCGCCAAAATCGATGACCTGATCACTAAGAAAGAACGTATCTCTAACCTTCTAGGCCACCGAGCCTTCGCACTGGCAACGCAGGCCGTCCTCAGGGGACTCAACCCAAGCGCCCAATACAAACCGTTCGGGTCTCCATGGGCAGACGAAATCCCGAGTCACTGGAGTGTGCGAAAACTAAAGTTCGTGGCTACCCTTCAAACCGGTGTGACACTCGGCAAGACCTACGAAGCGGTCGCGACCTGCACCCGCCCGTACCTGCGCGTGGCCAACGTCCAGGACGGGCGATTGTCCCTGGAGGAGCTAAAGACACTTGAAATACCCGCTTCCGAGGTTACCCGTTACGAGCTTCGGAATGGCGACGTCCTGATGACCGAGGGTGGCGATTTTGACAAGCTCGGCCGAGGCTATGTTTGGGAGGGCCAGGTTCCAGGTTGCCTGCACCAGAACCACATATTTGCGGTCCGCTCCCGAACCGGCGCACTCACGCCGGAATATTTTGCGGCATTGTTAAGATCGGACTACGGTAGGACGTACTTTACTGCGACGTCGCAGCAGACCACCAACCTCGCAACGACCAATAGCTTCAAGCTGCTGAATTTTCCAATACCTGAACCACCCCTCACCGAGCAACGCGCAATTGTGGCCTATCTAAAGGCGGCGGATGAGAAGGCCGCCCTGGCCATGGCAAAGATCGACGCCGCCATCTCCCTCCTCCGCGAATACCGCGCCGCCCTGATCTCCGCCGCCGTCACCGGCCAACTCGACATCCGCAAGCACGAAAAGCAACTCGAGGCCCTCGCATGATCGATTACCCCGCCCGGTGCTGAATGTCAGCACGCCGCGCAAAACAGCTTGCAGGCGCCCGGCGTTCGGACACCTCGGCTCGATTTCTTCATGAGAGATCTGCCTGCCGCTCTCCGCCGCGGATTCGTCAGCGATTTTGAAAGCTCACGCCCAGCTCGCATTCGCGCCGGTCACTCTTGGCTCGGGCTTTTCTGTATGGTCCTCCTATCCCATCCGTCCAACAGCGTATGATGGAAACAAGCGAACATGTTGGCAGCTATCGGGTTCGCCTCGCTTGGGCATCGATATCGACGAAACGCCCCGAGCACGCCCAGGCCGGCAAGATACGGCGGCAATCGGAATGACGAAACTGAAGAAAGGAGCCCGCGGAATGACCGCCCGTAAACTGATACAACTATTGGGAGCCTTGCCGCCCAATACCCGGATTCCCGTTGAACCATCGGTGATTTCAAGCCTGAAGGGAAAGGTCCGAAACAAGGTTAAGTACGTCTCCGAAGAAGAGCAAGACCGGATAGACGCCGAACTGTTGCGGAGTAGATCGAAAGCGGACCGGAAGCTGGTAGATTGGGAAAAAGTGAAACGGCGTTATGGAGTCCGGTAAATGGACCACCAAAATCGAACGTGGAGCACAACGCCAGCTTGAAAGCCTTCCGCGTCTCGATCTGGTAAAAGAGGCTGCTGAGATCATTGACGACCTGGCATACGAGCCCGTTCCGTCTGGCGCCATCGCAATGCGCGGCTACAATAACATGCACCGCCTGCGGTTCGGAAGCGATGCGTACCGGATCGTGTACAGAGTGGACCGCAAGAACCGAAGGATTATCGTACGGGTCGTGGGACCGCGCGCAACGGTGTACAGAGGAATGAAACGCTAAAGAGAGTGCCTGGACGTGACGCCCTTCTCGAACTCCCGCGCTGCCTTGGCCGTGACATGGCCGGAACCTAAGAAAGCCATCCCAGTGCCCGCATGATCGATCACCGCGAAATCAAGTTCGAAGAAGCCATCGAGCGCCACCTCACTCACCACGGCTACACCAAAGCCGATTCCCAAAACTTCGACCGCGCCCTGGCCCTCGATCCCACCGTCCTGCTCCCCTTCATCCGCGAAACGCAACCGGCCAAGTGGAAGATCGTCGCGGACTATCACGGCAAGAATGCCGAGACCGTGTTCCTCGAAGAGGTCACCCGCGCCATGGACGCCCGCGGCTCCCTGGACGTCCTCCGCCACGGCGTCGATTTCTTCGGCAAGAACTTCTCCCTCGCCTTCTTCCGTCCCGCGCACCGCATGAATCCCGACGCGGAGAAAGACTATAACTCAAACCGCCTCACCGTCACCCGTCAGCTTTACTACAGCGCCGGGCACAACAAGTCGCTCGACCTCGTCCTCGGCGTCAATGGCATCCCCGTCGCCACCGCAGAGCTCAAAAATCAGTTCACTTCCCAAACCGTCGAGCACGCCAAACATCAGTACCGAACCGATCGCGACCCGCGCGAAAAGATCTTCGCCTTCAAGAAGCGCACCCTTGTCCACTTCGCCGTCGATACCGACGAGGTCTATATGACCACCCGCCTTGCCGGTGCCGAAACCGCCTTCCTTCCCTTCAACCTCGGTGACGGCACGGCCGCCGGCAACCCGGAAAATCCCGACGGCTACAGAACGGCATACCTCTGGGAGCGCATCTGGGCGCGTGATAGCTGGATGGATCTCCTGGGCCGCTTTCTCCACCTCGAAGTCATCGAAAAAATCGAACACGGCAAGAAGGTTCGCAAGGAAGCTCTCATCTTTCCGCGCTTCCATCAGGTCGATGCCGTCCGCAAGCTCATCGCCGATGCCTGTGCCAGCGGTCCCGGCCATCAATACCTCATCCAGCACTCCGCCGGCAGCGGCAAAAGCAATTCCATCGCCTGGCTGGCCCATCACCTCTCTACCCTCCATGATGACCAGGACCGCAAGGTTTTCGATTCCGTCATCGTCATCACCGACCGCCTCGTGCTCGACAGGCAGTTACAGGACACCATCTACCAGTTCGAGCACAAACAGGGCGTGGTCCAGAAGATCGATGAGAACGCGCAGCAGCTTGCCCTCGCACTCAAAACCGGCGTCCCCATCGTCATTACCATCTTGCAAAAGTTCCCCTTCGTCACCGGCCACATCGGCGAACTTCCGGACCGCCGCTATGCCGTCATCGTGGACGAGGCTCACAGTTCGCAATCGGGGCAGGAAGCCGTCAAAATGAAGGCCGTTCTCGCCGCCCCCCACATCCGCGAGGAAGCCCGCAAGCGCGCCGAAGAGGAACAACTCCCCGACTACGAAGAGGAGATCATCCGCTGCGTGAAGGCCCGCAAGCACCAGCCCAACATCAGTTTCTTTGCCTTCACCGCGACGCCCAAGTACAAAACCAAGGTGCTGTTCGGCCGCCCCGGTCCCGATGGCAAGCCCGAGCCGTTCCACCTCTATTCCATGCGCCAGGCCATCGAGGAAGGCTTCATCCTCGACGTGCTCAAGAACTACACCACCTACAAGACCTACTACAAGCTCGTCCAGTCCGTCGAAAACGATCCGGAAGTCGAGCGCAAGCGGGCCGCCAAAGCCCTCGCGCGCTTCATGTCGCTCCACCCCCACAACATCGCCCAGAAAACCGAAGTCATCGTCGAGCACTTCCGCAAATACACCGCCCACAGGATCGGCGGTCGTGCCAAGGCCATGCTGGTTACCGGCTCCCGGCTGCACGCCGTGCGCTATAAGCAGGCCTTCGACAAGTACATCCAGGAGAAAGGCTACGCCAACATCCACACGCTCGTCGCCTTCTCCGGAACCGTCGTCGATCCCGATCTGCCGGATAGCGAGTTCACCGAAGTCGGCATGAACGGCGGCAGGATCTCCGAAAAGAAGCTGCCTGAAGAGTTCTCCAAGCCCGAATACCAGGTGCTCATCGCCGCCGACAAATACCAGACCGGATTCGACCAGCCGCTGCTCCACACCATGTACGTCGACAAGCGCCTCGCCGACGTGCAAGCCGTGCAAACGCTGTCGCGGCTCAACCGCATCTATCCCGGCAAAACCGACACCTTCGTGCTCGATTTCGTCAATGACGCGGAAGGGATCCAGCAGGCTTTCCAGCCGTACTACGAACACGCCACCGTCAGCGAACAGGCCGACCCGCGCCAGCTATACCATCTCCGCGCCGCCATCTATGCCCTGCACATCGTTTTCGAAATCGAAGTCGAACAGTTCGCCGCCGTGTTCTTCAAGAACCGCCGCAAGCAGACCCAGACGGACCACGCGCTCCTCAATTCCATCATGGACAAAGCCGTCACCCGCTATGAGGATGCCGGGGAACAGGCAAAGCTCGATCTCCGCGCGCGCATGCAGGCGTTCAGTCGCCTGTATACGTTCCTCTCGCAGGTCATCCCCTACGACGATTCGAGCCTGGAAAAATTCGACGCGTACCTCCGTTTCCTGGATGAGAAGCTGGGCAGCCCGAACCCACACGACCCTATCAACCTGGATAAAGACGTGCGCCTGAAGTACTACCGTCTCCAGAAGATCAGCGAAGGTCGAATCGTGCTGGAAGCGGGAACCGGTGGCAGCCTGTCCGCGCCATCCGAAGTCGGCACCGGCCGCAACGAGGATGAGCAGGTGCCTCTCTCGCAGGTGGTTCAGGTCCTGAACGAGCGCTTTGGCACCAACTTCACCGCCACCGACGAGCTTTTCTGGGAACAGGTCCGCGATGACGCCGTTGCCAACCGGAACTTGCAGCAGGCCGGCGCCGCCAACACCCGTGACGATTTCGCCTATGCTCTGTTCCAGCAGCTCGAAGAGCTGGTGGTCGGCCGAATGGACCGCAACGGCGGCCAGGCCGGTCTCTTCTTCGAGAACCCCGAGGTCCGCGGCGTCATCCAAAACTGGATGCTCGATCAGGTCTACGACCGTATCCGCGCTTCCCAGTCCGCCGATGCCGCGACCAGTTCCAAAGGCTAAAGCCCAACGCACTCGGACCCCCTGGAAATCTCGCATGAGCTGAGTGCTCTGCTCGGGCCAGTCTGGAGCTATCAGCAGGCGGCGGGGTGACGGAAACGGGCTGAGCGGTGCCAAGCTGACGTAAAACGCCTAGATCCGGAAACTCGACCCCAGGGCCGATAACGCCGGCTTCCCTCGCGAGAGGCGCGCTCTTTTTGGAACGGACACTCCGCGGCTCAGCGAGGAAAAGCATCTTATTTTCAATCACTTTCAGCCTAAGGGAAATGCCGGATCTCTCCTGAAAGTTCCCTTCCGCCCGCCCCCCGTGTTTTCCCTTCAAAACCCAGTCATCGTCTTAAAAGACGAGTCGCCCGAAGCCTTCTCGACACTCTTCTCTGACCACGTCGAACGCCTCCAGCCCGCCGATGGCGTGGAATTGGGCATGGTCGAAGAAATGGCAGTCTCCCACCCTCGGCCTCATGCACCGCTACGAGACCCGCCTGCACCTCATGTATCAGCGCGCCTTGCACAACCTGGTCCTCCTGCGCGCTGCCTCACCCTCTCCCCCCGCGCCAAACCCCGGTGTGCCAAACGAACCTAGTCCCATTTCCGGACACTCGCCGGAAGGGAACGACACCGACTGCACCGCCAGGTTGGGCTTCCTTGCCGGGGCGTCAGGCGACAGAAACCGATCCGTCTCCAAGAATATGGCCACGATTCAACGCCGAGGCCGCCTTGGCCTCCTGCGTAAAGCGGCGATTGCGATCGGGATCGGCCACCTTCTCGGGAGGAAGGACACCGGGCGCCACCAGGGACAATCAACGCACTTCCGGCCGCTACCTGGCAGGTGGGGCGTTTCGACGCTTTGTTACCATTGAAAGAGCACTCCCCATGACTACACCAGAAGAGCGTCAAAAGGCGCTCGCCGACATTCTCGACCAGCGTGTCCTCGTCCTCGACGGGGCCATGGGGACTATGTTGCAACAGCGCAACCTCAACCCCGAAGACTTCGGCGGAGCCGCGCTCGACGGCTGCAACGAGAACCTCAATCGCACGCGGCCGGATGTGGTTCTCGACATCCACCGCTCGTATTTCGCGGCCGGCTCGGACATGGTCGAGACCAACACTTTCGGCGGCACCGCGCTCGTGCTCGCCGAGTACGGATTGGAAAACGAAGCGTACGATCTGAACTTCCGCGCGGCGCAACTGGCGCGGCAGGCGGCGGCGGAGTTCTCCACCACGGCGCGTCCGCGGTTTGTCGCGGGTTCCATGGGGCCGACCACCAAGGCCATCACGGTCACCGGCGGCGTGACGTTTCCGCAGTTGACGGATTTCTTCTACCGCCAGGCCAAGGCGTTGGTGGAAGGCGGCGCCGACGTGCTGCTGGTCGAGACCTGCCAGGACACCCGCAACGTGAAAGCCGCGCTGCTCGCCATCGGCCGGTTGCGGCGCGAGACTGGGCAGCGGATTCCGGCCATGGTCTCGGGCACCATCGAAGCGTCGGGCACCATGCTCGCCGGCCAGGCGGCGGACGCGTTCTGCGCGTCGATCGCCCACGCCGACCTGCTTTCCATCGGGCTGAACTGCGCCACCGGCCCGGAATTCATGACGGACCACATCCGCACCATCAGCGAGATGAGCCCGTACCGCGTCTCGTGCTATCCCAATGCCGGCCTGCCCAACGAGGAAGGCAAGTACCACGAGACCCCGGCGTCGCTTGCCGCGCAGCTTGAACGGTTCGTCGAGAACGGCTGGCTGAACATCGTCGGCGGCTGCTGCGGCACCACCGACGCGCACGTACGGGCTATCGCGCAGATGGCGGAAGGAAAGCGGCCGCGTCCCGTGCCGGGGCGCTCGCACCGCGCCTACTACTCGGGCATCGAGCTGGTGGAGGCCGAGGAGAGCAACCGGCCGCTGATCGTGGGCGAGCGGACCAACGTGATCGGCTCGCGCCTCTTCAAGAACATGGTGGCCGAAGAAAAGTGGGAGGAGGCCACCGAGATCGCGCGCTGGCAGGTGAAGAACGGCGCGCACGTGGTGGATGTGTGCCTGCAAAGCACCGACCGCGAGGAGATCCAGGACATCCCGCCGTTCTACGACAAGCTGATGCGCAAGATCAAAGCGCCGGTGATGATCGACACCACGGACCCCAGCGCCGTCGAGTTGGCGCTGACCTATTGCCAGGGCAAGAGCATCATCAACTCCATCAACCTGGAGGACGGCGCGGAGAAGTTCGAGCGCATGTGCCCGGTCGCCAGGCGCTACGGCGCGGCCCTGGTGGTGGGGTCGATCGACGAAGACAAGCTGCAGGCGCAGGCCTTCACGCGCGAGCGCAAGCTGGCGGTGGCCCAGCGATCATACGGACTGCTCACAGAAAAATACGGCATCCAGCCGGAGGACATCATCTTCGACCCATTGGTGTTCCCCTGCGCCACCGGCGACGCCAATTACATCGGCGCGGCGGTGGAGACCATCGAAGGCATTCGGCTGGTGAAAGAGAAGTTGCCGCTGGCCAAGACCGTGCTGGGCATCTCGAACATCTCGTTCGGCCTCCCGGCGGCCGCGCGCGAAGTGGTGAACTCGGTCTTCCTGTACTACTGCACCAAGGCGGGGCTCGACCTGGCGATCGTCAACGCCGAAAAGCTGGAGCGCTTCGCCTCGATCCCCGAACTGGAGCGCAGGCTGGCGGAGAGCCTGCTCTTCAATTCGCCTCCCGTGGATGCCGGGGATGAGTCGCTGCGCACCGCTCCCGAGGACTGGCGGCAGCAGACCGCCGCGCAGAAGGCGGCCATCAACCAGTGGCACATCGCCGCCATTACGGAGCACTTCCGCAAGACCGGCAAGCGCGTGAAGCAGCGCGCCGAGGACCTGCCGCTCGACCAGCGCCTGGCCAACTACATCATCGAGGGCACCAAGGACGGGCTGGTGCCCGACCTGGAGCGCAAGCTGCACGAAGGCGCTGCGCCGCTCGACATCATCAACGGGCCGCTGATGGCCGGCATGGCCGAGGTGGGCCGCCTGTTCAACAACAACGAGCTGATCGTGGCCGAAGTGCTGCAATCCGCCGAGGCCATGAAGGCCGCGGTGAGCTACCTCGAGCAGTTCATGGAGAAGGCCGAATCGGCATCGCGCGGAAAGGTCCTCCTCGCCACGGTGAAGGGCGACGTGCACGACATCGGCAAGAACCTGGTGGAGATCATCCTGGCCAACAACGGCTACCGGGTGATCAACCTGGGAATCAAGGTCCCGCCCGAGGTGCTCATTCGCGCCTGGCACGAGCACCAGCCGGACGCCATCGGGCTTTCGGGCCTGCTGGTGAAGAGCACGCAGCAGATGGTGATCACGGCCACGGACCTGAAGGCCGCCGGCATCTCCGCGCCGCTGCTGGTGGGCGGCGCGGCGCTCTCCGAAAAGTTCACACGCACGAAGATCGCGCCGGCCTACGGCGAGGCGGTGTGTTACGCCAAGGACGCCATGACCGGGCTCAGCCTGATGAATCGCATCATGGACCCGGCGGAGCGCGCGGCGGTGCTGGAGAGCCACCGGGCCGTGGCAGTCGTGGCCGCGCCGGAAGCGGTGTCGGAGGCGCCGGGGCGGGTGACCACCCGGCGCAGCAATAAGGTTCGCATCGATTTGCCGATTCCCGCGGCGCCTTACCTGGAACGCAAGGTGCGGGACGTGCCGCACCTGGCCGAGGTCTGGAGTTATGTCAATCCGTTCATGCTCTACGGGCGGCACCTGGGGTTCAAAGGCAATTTTGAAAAGGCCCTGGTGGAGCACGATTCGCTCGCGCTGGAACTGTTCCACAACGTGGAGGAGGTGAAGCACGAGGCCGCGCGCTTCATGAAGGTCAAGGTGGTGTGGCAGTTCTTCGAGGCGGAGCGCGACGGCAACTCGATTCACCTCTTCGGTCCGGGTGCGGCCGCTCCCCTGCACACGTTCCGATTCGGGCGCCAGCGCCGCGAAAACGGGCTGTGCCTGAGCGACTACATCCTCGACGCCGAAGAGGGCCGGCGCGACCACCTGGCGCTGTTCGTGGTGACGGCCGGCGCGTGCATCCGCGAGCGGAGCGAGGAATGGAAGCAGGCCGGCGAGTTTTTCAAAGCGCACGCCATTCAAGCCCTGGCCATCGAAACGGCCGAAGGCGCCTCCGAGTGGCTGCACCGGCGCATCCGCGAGGATTGGGGCTTCCCCGATCCTCCCACCACCACCATGCACGACCGCTTCACTTCGAAGTATCGCGGCAAGCGCTACAGCTTCGGCTATCCGGCATGTCCTGATCTGGACGATCAGCAGGGCCTCTGGAAACTGCTGCGGCCCGAGGAGATCGGTGTGCGGCTCACCGAGGGCATGATGATGGAACCCGAGGCCAGCGTCAGCGCACTGGTCTTCCACCACCCGGATTGCGCGTACTTCACGGCGGACGAGGGGTAGCGGCCGCGCTATCCCAGCACGTCGCGAAGGTTCAGCATGCGGATCATGCGGCGCAGCGAATTGGGATGTATGTTCAGGCGCGCGGCAGCCGCGTTGTGATCGCCTCCCGCTTCGCGCCAGGCGTTCAGGATGCGTTGGCGCTTGGCTTCCAGCATCGAGGAGTTCAGGCCGCCGGGAACTTCCGGCACGCCGGCCGATTCGAGAATCGTCTCGGGAAGATCTTCCGGCAGCAGGGTCTCGGATTGGCCCAGCACCACGGCGCGCTCGATGGCGTTTTCCAGCTCGCGGATGTTACCGGGCCACGAGTATTGCGCCAGGTGCCGCTCGGTTTCGGGCGCGATGGCGTTCACGCGGCGGCGGCACTGCGCGGCCGAGCGCTGCAGGAAGTAACGGCTCAGCGCCGGGATATCGGCGGGGTGCTCGCGCAGCGGCGGCACGCGGAGGGAAACTACGTTGAGGCGGTGGTACAGGTCCTCGCGGAAAGCGCCGCGGCGGGCTTCGGCGGCCAGGTCGCGGTTGGTGGCCGCGATCATGCGGACGTTCAGCTTGTGCGTCCGGGTCCCGCCCACGCGCTCGAATTCGCGCTGCTGGAGAACCCGCAGCAGCTTGGCCTGGAGCGGCTGCGCCAGCTCGCCGATTTCGTCCAGAAACACCGTGCCGCCCTCGCCGATTTCGAGCTTGCCCTTTTTCTGGACGACCGCGCCAGTGAACGCGCCCTTCTCGTGCCCGAACAGCTCGCTTTCGAGAAGCGTCTCGGTGATGGCGGCGCAGTTGATCGCCACGAAAGGTTTCGAGGCGCGCGCGCTCTGCCGGTGCAGGGCTCGCGCCACCAGTTCCTTCCCGGTTCCGCTCTCGCCCAGGATCAGAACGGAAGTGTCCAGCGGCGCCACCCGCTCGATCATCTGGAGGAGTTTCCTGATGGCCGGGCTGTCGCCCACGATGCCTGTATCGCCGGCGCCCAGGCGGTCCAGGAGTTGCGCGTTTTCCGCCTGGAGGCGTTCGATGTCGCGCACGGTTTCGAGCGCCGCGGCCCCCAGCGTGGCGATCGCGCTCAGAGTCTCGCGGGCGTAATTCAGGCTGGCGGCAGCTTCCGGGGGAAACCAGGCGGCCAGGATGCCGGCGAGATCTCCGCGCATGTAAAGCGCCAGCGCCACCACGCGCTCGGAAGGCCGCACCACGCTGCCTTCGCGGGCGGTTTGCGCGGCTAAGGCCTCGAGATCGCAGGGCGCGGCGGACCCGGAGGGCGACCCGGCTGCGGCGGCACGGATCTCGTCCTCGTCGCGGCCCAGCAGGATGGCGCCGCCCGAGCACGGTACCAGGTCGGCGATCAGGCGCAGCAACGGGGCCTCCAGCGCGCTCCGGATCTGGCCGCTCTGCGAGGTGGCCAGCGCGCGGAACAGAAACAGGAGCGAACACGCGCGCAACAGGGTGTGCTGCGACGCATCCTCGGCGGCCGGCGGTGTGTCTTCGCGGTAGATCAGAACCGTCTCGCCGATGCTGACCTGGTCGCCGGGCTCGAGACAGTGCTCCACCGTGCGCATTCCGTTTACATACGTGCCGGCGCCGCTGCGGCGGTCCACCACCTGGTAGCGGCCCTCGCGGGCGCGGATGATGCAGTGCTCCCAGGCGACCTCGGGCTCGGTGAGCTGGATGTCGGACGACGGAGCGCGCCCGATGCGCAGCTCGGCCAATCCCAGCGGAAAGCTGGCGCCCAGCAGCGGTCCGCCAACAACGATCAGTTCAGCCTCCATGTTGTTCGATTGTAACCGCTCGGTTCGCCCCGGGTGAACCGGCCGGTTCACCTGGATGAGGCCCCGCACGCATTTGCAATGCTTTACGGGTGTGGAATGCGTTGGCGCGTCAACTGCTCCTATCCAACCGACTCGGGAACGTGACAGCGGACCCGATGGAGGGTGCGACGATGACGAACTTTACGAAGAACCTGATAGTCGGGGCGGCCGCTCTGGTAGTGGCGGCCGGTGCTGCATCGGCTGAATCGCTGAAGGCGGACATCCCGTTTGCGTTTCAAGTCGGAGGCAAGACGATGCCGGCGGGGACCTACCTGGTCAGCAATATCGCCGTCAGCTCCACGGGGGTTCTCCGCTTCACGGACAAGGGTGGCGGGTCGGCGGTGGTCATGCCCAGAAACAAGCACGACGCGAGGAAGGAGTGGAAACTGGACGGCAGCCCGAGACTGGCATTCGAGTGCGGCGCGAGCGGTTGCGCGTTGATCGAAGCCTGGGACGGCACCGGGAATCCGGCGTACGGCATGAGCCGTCCGAAAACCGTGGATATGGAAACTCACATCGCCGTCGTCTTAATGCGGCCTGACAAGGGTGATTAATCGCCGCTGTAACGAAAGCGGGTAACGGGACAACAACTAATCGGAGGAACACCGGCGCCATCCGGAAATCGGGCGGCGCCGATTGGTTTTTGAGGGTGCGACGATGACGAACTTTACGAAGAACTTGATGGTCGCGGCGGCCGCTCTGGTGGTGACGGCCGGCGCTGTTTCGGCGCAAACGCTGAAGGCCGACATCCCGTTCGCGTTTCAGGTGTCGGGCAAGGTGATGCCCGCCGGGACATACCAGGTGGACTACAGCCGGATCCAGTCCGACCGCACGGTCTTGTTCCGTGGCGTCGATAACAGATATTCGGCCCTGGCGATCAAGACGTCCACCGCCGACGCCGGCCGGCAATGGAGAGAGGACGGCCGGGCGCGGCTGGCCTTCGAATGCGGCACCAGCGTTTGCTCGCTGACCGGCATGTGGGACGGCACAAGCGTTTTCGCCTACGGATTGAGCCATCCCAGGACCGTGGAGATGGGGACGCGAATCGCGGTCGTGATCATGCGGCCGGACAATGGCGAATAGGCCGAGTGCCATCGGCGGCTCTCTTTTGGGGAAAACTGATTGGGAAGAAGCGGCGCCAGCCGGAAACGGTTGGCGCCGTTTGTGTTTTTGGGCGCTGCCGGCACCCTGAACCGAATGGTTCCCGCGGAATGAACCGGCCTGTTCACCAAGAAGGGCGGCCGTGCGTGCTTTCAGCAACTTGCATGTGCGGAACGGGCTGGCACGCCAGATGCACTTTATCCCGCCGGCTCGGGAACGTTGAGAGCGGGCCCGAACGTAGGTTGCGGCGACGACGAAAGCGGAAACGCTGAACGCCGACATCCCGCTCGCGTTTCAGGTGTCGGGCCTGGTGATGCCCGCCCGGACGTACCGGGCCGAGCCCGCATCCGGACCCGTATTGCGGCCGTCGTGATGCGCCATGAAAAAGGGCGACTGAGCGGAACGTGACCGCCGGCCCTTTTAAGTTGACAGCCGGAGGAAGCAACGGCGCCACCCGGAGACGGGCGGCGCCGTTCGCTTTTTGTGCGCCGCGACCAGCGATTCGGGTCCGGCAGTGTGCTACCATTCGAGAGGACATCCGCTCCGGCGGCGTTGGCGTGTCCTTATCCGAAGTCAATCACCTTAAATGAATTTACGCTCTCTTTTCAGCTTGTTTTCCTCCGACCTTGCCATCGACCTGGGCACGGCCAACACGCTCGTGTATGCCAAGGGCAAGGGTATTGTTGTTAACGAACCATCCATCGTAGCCATCAACAAGAACACCGGCGAAGTGGAAGCCGTCGGCAAAGAGGCCAAAGAAATGCTGGGCCGCACGCCCGGCAACATCGTGGCCATCAAGCCCATGAAGGACGGCGTGATCGCCGATTTCAAAGTCACCGAGCGCATGCTGAACTACTTCATTCAGAAGGCGCACGGGCGGAAGATGCTGGTCCATCCGCGCATCGTCATCGGAGTTCCGAGCGAAATCACACAAGTCGAAAAGCGCGCCGTGATGGACTCGGCGTATCGGGCCAAGGCCAGCGAGGTTCACCTGGTGGAGCAGGCCATGGTGGCGGCCATCGGCGCCGGCCTCCCCATCACCGAGCCCTCAGGAAACATGGTGGTGGATATCGGCGGCGGAACCACCGACGTGGCCGTGATCTCGCTTTCGGGCATCGTGTATTCTCGCTCCGTCCGCGTGGCGGGCAACGAGATGGACGAAGCCGTGATGCAGTATCTCAAGCGCAAGTACAACCTGCTCATCGGCGAGCGTACGGCCGAGGCCATCAAGATGGAGATCGGCTCGGCGTTTCCCCTGGACAAGCCCCTGACCATGGAGGTCAAGGGACGCAACCTTATCGAGGGCGTGCCGCGAACCCTTACCATCAACGACGCCGAGATCCGCGAATCGCTTTCGGAATGCGTGGCGACCATCGTAAACGCCATCCGCGTGGCGTTGGAGCGCACCCCGCCGGAGCTGAGCGCGGACATCAGCGACCGCGGCATCGTGCTCACCGGCGGCGGCGCGCTGTTGAAGAATCTCGACAAGCGCATCCGCGAAGAGACTGGGCTGCCGGTCTCCATCGCCGACGACCCTCTGGCGTCGGTGGTTCTGGGAACCGGCCGCATGCTGAGCGATTTCCGGCTGCTGCGCAAGATTTCGATAGACTGAAGACGGAAGGCGGCCCGGCCGTATGGAAGGGTTTCTCAACCGGTACCGGAACATCACGGTTCTGCTGCTGGTGATCTTCGCGCAGCTCCTCCTGTTGGCCTTTCAGGTGAAGAGCGACCAGGATGTGCGGTTGATCCGGGTGTGGACCGTGACGGCGGTGACGCCCCTGGCCCGCCTGCTCGAGAATCTGCGCGGAGGCGGGCTGGGGTTCGCCCGCAACTACATCCTGCTGAAAAACTCCGATGCGGAGAACCGGCGCCTGCGCGAGGAGAACGGCCGCCTCAAGCTCGACAACATTTTCCTGACAAACGAAATCACCCGCGCGGACCGGGCCAAGGCTCTGGAGGTGTTTGGGGCGCGCACGGCTTCGAAGATGGTGGCGGCTACGGTCATCGCCATCGGCGCGGGATCCAATTCCAAGGTGGTGTTTGTGGACCGCGGAACGGTTGCGGGCGTCATGCGCGGCATGGGCGTGGTGACCCCCGACGGCATCGTGGGGAAGGTGATCGCGGCGTATCCCACGGCTTCCCAGGTCCTGCTGGTCACCGACCCGGATTTCGCCGCCGGCGTGGTCTCGCAAAAGAACCTGGCGCGCGGAACCTTGAAGGGCGAAGGCCGGCCCATGTGCAAATTGGATTATGTCCCCGTCGAACAGAAAATCGAGGTCGGCGAGTGGCTCTACACCTCGGGCGACGACCGCCTGTTCCCGCGCGGATTTCCGGTGGGAGTGGTGAAGTCCGTCAAGGCCACGCAACCGTTCCAGGAGATTCTGGTGGAGCCCAGCGGCGTGCAACGCGGGGTGGAAGATGTGATGATCCTGGTGCAGGGAGTGCATCAGGAAATCCCGGATGTGCCCGCCACGAGCCAGCCGGTGTATATCGCGCCTCCGCTGCCGGACACCGGCGGCCAGGGGAATGCCGTGCCGGCCCCCGCGCCGGGGCCCGCGGCTGGGACGGAGGCGGACAAGTTGCGCGCCATCTACAAAGCGGTGGGGGACGCCCAGGGGCACAATTACGGAGAGGGAGGCGTGGGCTCGAAGCCGCCCGACTTCACCAGGTTGCCGAACCAGGTGCCGGCGAACCCGGGGCCGGGGGCCAGGGGTCCGCTGCCGGGGGTTCCGGGTCCCAAAGGTGCGACCGGGGCTACCGGAACCGGGCCTGGCCGTGGACCCGGTGGGCGCAACCCGGAAACCGCGCGGCCCGAGGCGGGACGCAAGTCCAATCAGGCGGCCGGTGCTCCGGGAGGCCCTCCCCGCTGATGAGTTATTCGAGCCAGCGCATCCTCCTCAGCAGCCAGCGCGAGGGACAGGTTTCCCGATTCCGCGCGTGGGTCATGCTGGCCGTGCCGCTGGCCGCCATTCTGTTCCAGGTGTACGTTCCGCTGTTCTTCCAGTTCCTCGGTTTTGTGGAACTGCCGCTGCTGGTGGTGGTCTACTTCGCGCTCATGCGCCGCAGCCCGATGAGCGGCCTCCTGGTGGGCGCGGCGGTGGGGCTGGCGCAAGACTCGCTCTCCAAGAACCCGCTGGGCATGCTCGGAATCGTCAACACCCTGGTGGGATATTTTGCCGCCTCCGTGGGCCTGCGGCTGGATGTCGACCATCCCCTGATCCGCCTGCTGCTCGCCTTCTTCTTTTATCTGTTTCACCAGTCCATGTACTGGGTGCTGGCCCACGCGCTCCTGGGCCAGCAATTTGCCATCGAGATTCAAAAAACCATCCTGATCGGCGCGCTGAATGCCGTGGTGGGCATTGCGCTGTTCCACTTCCTGGATAAGCTGCGGGAGTTGGCGTGAGCGGAGCTCGCGCGCTTTGGATCTCGTGCCGCCCGCGGCAATGGATCAAGAATGGGCTGGTGTTCGTTCCGCTGATCTCCTCGAGCACGTTCGAGTCGCCGAAAGCGGTGCAGCACAGCGCCCTGGCGGCGCTGGCATTCTCGCTCATGGCCGGCGCGGTGTATTTGCTGAACGATATCGCCGACCGCGAGTACGACCGGGCGCACCCCGCCAAGAAACTGCGCCCGATTGCCGCCGGGGCGCTCGGGGTTCCGGCAGCCGTGGGTTTCGGCGCGGCGCTCGCCCTGGGTGGGCTGGCCCTGGGCGCGGTGCTGGGTTGGAAAGTGCTGCTGATTCTCGCGGCGTACGGCGCGTGCAATCTCGGATACTCGCTGGGGCTGCGCAAGGAGCCCGTGCTCGACGTGCTGCTGGTCTCCGCCGGCTTCGTGATGCGGCCGGTGGCGGGCGCCTACGCCATCCCCGTTCGCGTTTCGCCGTGGCTGTTCGTGGTGTCGCTGCTGCTGGCGCTTTCGCTCGCGCTGCTCAAGCGGCGCGCGGAATTGGTGAACCTGGAGGGCCTGGCGCTGAACCATCGCCCGGCGCTCGGCGGCTACAGCGTGCGGTTTCTCGACCAGCTCATCTCCATCGTCACCGGCGCGGGCATCATCAGCTACGCGCTGTACACCTTTCAATCCGAGCACAGCGAAGCGCTGGTGGGCACGCTGCCCTTTTTCCTCTACGGCGTGTTCCGCTACCTGTACCTGGTGTACGAGCGCGGCGCCGGCGGCAGCCCGGAAGACATCTTCCTGCGGGACCGGGCGCTGCAGATCGACGCCATACTCTACCTGGGCGCCGTGGTGGCGATCCTGGCTTCGCGGTATTGAGCCATGACGCCGGGTGCCATTCTGATCGCGATGCTGCGCTTCGCGGGCTGGGAGGCGGCGCTTTTCGCGGCGAGCATCCGGCTGGCGCGCTTCCTCGAGTGGGAGAACGCGGCGGAGGAGTGGCTGGCCGTGCTGGCCATCGAGGTGACTCTCGAATCGTCCATAGCGGCGGCGTTCTCCTTTGCGCGGATCAATTCGCAGGCGGCGTATTGGGTGGCGGCGGCGGTTTGCGGTTTGGCGGTGCTGGGCGTCCGCAGGTTTCCCGCCATCCCGGGCAAGGGCCTGGGCGTGGTTCCGATTCTGGGTGCGCTCGCCGCGCCTCTGATGCTGCTTTCGTTCCGCCCGGTCGAAGAGATCGATTCCATCAACTACCTGCACTACCTCATCGAGTGGATGGCCAACCGCGCCACCCCCTACGTGTTCGCCACAAATTACGTGGCATTCTGGGAGCTGTCGTTTCTGCCGGCGTGGACCGTCACGCGCGTCGACCTGTTCTTTCCCCCGCTGGCCTTGAAGGCCGTGGTGCTGCTCGGCCTGGCGGCGTGGCTGGTGGGCAGGGAACTCGGCATCGGGCGGACGCTGCTGTCCGTCACCGTGTTCGGCAGCCTCCTGATGCGCCACTACTGGTACGAATACTCCGGGGTGCCTACCCTGAAGAACGACGTTCTGCACGGCGTGGGATTCGTGCTGCTGACGCTGGTGATGGTTCGCGCGGTGCGTGGAAAGCTGCGGGCGGCGGATGTCGTCCTGCTGTCTTTCGGCGCGGCTTTCGCCGCCGTGAAGTACACCGGGATCTTCTTTGCGGTCATCGCGGCCGCGGTGGTCTTGTGGCGCGGGGCGGGACGGCGGCTGGCGGTGGCAATCGGCGTCCCGCTGTTTTTGCTGGCCACCAGCGGTCATTATTATCTGCATAATTTCCTTCTCTACGGCAGCCCTTTCTATCCCTTTCAAATCAATCTCGGGTTCATCCATCTGCCGGGCACGGCCGACCTTTCTTACAGCTCGATTCTGTATAACTTGCATGACGCTCGCTTGTGGCGGGCCCTGTTCCTGCCGGCGGGTGGGGTATCGCCCGCGGGTCTGCTGTTTCCCGCGATTCTCGCCGGGGCGCTCGTTGCGGGTGCGTGGAAGTGTTGGCACGCCGGCAGGAACGCCTGCGGCATGGTGGCATTCTGCATTCTCTGCGGATGGTTGCTGTACTTCCGCTCGGTCTACAGCGCCTGTGCCGCGCCGGGGGATCTCGGCTTCATTCTGAACAGCCTGAACAGCGTGCGGTACGTGGACGGCGTGCTGGCGGTCAGTGAGCTGTTTCTGGTGGCTCTGATGGGCCGGTTCGTCTGGCTGGCAGCGGGGCTGGTGGCCGTCAATGCGGTCAGCCGGCTGGCCATCTTATACGGCAAGGAGAGCTACCCGCCGATGCTGCTGATCGCCGTCGCCGGACTCGCGTTGGTCTTGCTTGTCATTTTCAAGAACCGCTTCTTCACGGTCGCGGCTCTGCTGGTTTTCATCGGCGGGCCGTTTGTGGTGGAGCTGAACCGGTCGCAATGGACGACTTATTGGAACGATCTGAAGCCGGCGATTCAGGGGGTCCGCGGCAAGGACCTGGCTGAATTGGCGGTTCCCGATGGCGGATACTTCGCGGGGCACGTTGTGGCGGCGGGCAACCCGGTCGATCCCGCGGTCCGGTCGCTGCTGCCCGAAGAGGTTGTTGCCGCCCCGCCTCGCTACCTGGCGGTGCTGGTCACCCCGGGATCGGAAGCCGGCGGCGGCTGGCAGGCCCGCTACGGCGCGCAACTTTCCGCCTGGGGATATCAAACAATTGTCAAATCTTTGTCGGGAGCCCTTTTAGAGAGGCCCGGCATTCCGCTAAAATAAAGATAGAGCCTCAGCTCCGCATCGTGACCCAGCCGCCAGCCGATCCGAATCTCGAACAGGAACCACAAGTCCTGGACAAGCCGCCGTTGCGCGACGACACGCATTTCGCGGCGGGCAAGATCGCCGTCTTCCAGTACGTCACGGTTGCCGTCTTCATCTTCCTGATTTCGGGATTCTGGAAGCTGCAGATCCAGAACCCGCAGTTTTACGACGAGCGGGCGCAGGCCAACAGTATCAAGTCGGTGCCGATGATCGCGCCGCGCGGCCGGATCCTGGACCGCGACGGGCGCGTCATCGTGGACAACCACTCCTCGTTCATGCTGTACCTGGCGCGCGAATCGCTCAAGGAGGAGCACCTCAGGCCGATCGCCCAGGGGCTCGATCTGGATTACGACGACTTGGCCGCCCGCGTGCGCCGCGTCCAGTCGGCGCCCAAGTACGTGCCCATCGTAATCAAGGAAGAGCTGTCGCCCGGCGACCTGGCTTTCGTCGCTTCGCATCACGACTTCTTTCCGGAGCTGGTGTTGACCCAATCGGAACGGCGGCTGTATCCCCAGAACGGCATGCTGGCGCACGTGATCGGTTACACCGGTGAAGTCAGCGAGGCGGAGCTGGACTCGCCCGATTTCGCCAAGTACGAACCAGGCGCGGTGGTCGGCAAGTTCGGCATCGAAAAGGAGTACAACGACTGGCTGACCGGCGTGGACGGCCAGCGGCAGGTGGTGGTGGATAACCGCGGGCAGATCCGGCAGGTCCTGGCCACCAAGCCCTACGTGGCGGGCAAGGATCTGCAGCTCACCATCGACCTGGACTTGCAGGCGGTAGCCGAGTTGGCCATGGATGGGGCCGTGCAGGAATTGCACGTGGACCACAAGAACGGCGCCGTGGTGGCGCTCGATCCGCGCACCGGCGAGATCCTGGCCATGGCCAGCCGGCCGACGTTCGATCTCAACAAGTTCTCGGCGCACATCAAGCCGAAAGACTGGAAGGAGTTGCTCGACAATCCCGACCACCCGCTGATGAACAAGGCCATCCAGGCGCAGCAGGCGCCGGGTTCGACGTTCAAGCCGTTTACCGCGCTGGCGGCGCTGGAGTCGGGCACCATCGACAAGAACTTCACCGTGCACTGCACGGGCGGAGTCAGTCTCTACGGGCGTTACCAGCACTGCTGGGTCAAGACGGGCCACGGCACGCTCTCGCTGCACAACGGCATCGTGCACTCCTGCGACAGCTACTTCTATACCATCGGCAACAAGGCCGGGATCGACAACCTCGCGTTCTACGGCGACCTGGTGGGCTTCGGGCACCTGACCGGAGTCGACCTGCCGCACGAGGCGGCGGGCATCATGCCCTCGCCCGAATGGAAGTTGCGCACGCAGCGCACCAAGTGGTGGGCGGGCGAAACTCCCTCGGTGGCCATCGGCCAGGGCGCGCTGACGGTCACCCCGCTGCAACTGGCGCGCGCCATCGGCGGCCTGGCGATCGGCGGCACGTGGCATCACCCCCACCTGCTGAAATCGCTGGACAATACCGACAAGCCGGTCACCTGGGCGCTGAATCAGGACGACGTGAGAGACATCATCGACGGCATGTGGGGCGTGGTGAACGAGGGCGGGGGAACTGGCGGGCGGGCGCGTTTGCCGAACGTCGAGGTGTGCGGCAAAACGGGGACGGCGCAGCTGGCCTCCTACGATTACATGAAAGCGAGCGGCAAGGAAAAAGAGCTGAAGGAGAACGCCTGGTTCGAGGGGTTCGCGCCGCGCTCGGCTCCCGAGATCGTGGTGGTGATGTTGTTCGAGCACGGAACGCACGGACAATACGCCGCCCCCATCGTGAGAGACATCATCAAGGCGTACTTCGATAAGAAGACCCGGCTGGTGACCTTGCAGCAGGAGAAGGACGCCGAGCAGCGCAAGCTGACGGCCATGAGCGGATTGGGGCTGCCGGGACCGGCCGGGCTGGCGCCCGCGGCTGTGAGCCGGAGAGCCCCCGCCCCGCCCCCTGATTGATATGGCACGCTATCTTTCCTTCCGCGACATCGATTGGCCGCTCCTGCTCATCACCCTGGCGGTGTGCGCGGTGGGGGTTCTCCAGATTTTCAGCGCCACCATGGATACCAGCTTCCACAGCGCCTGGTGGAAACAGATCCTGTACGTAGCCGGCGGGCTGGCGCTGATGTGGCTGGCCCTGGCGATCGATTATCACACGCTGCTGCACCATGTTCCGCTGCTGTTTGCCGGAAGCGTGGTCTCGCTGCTGGTGACCTATGCGTTCGGCGAATCGGCGTTCGGCTCCCGGCGCTGGATTCCGCTGGCCGGCGGGTTCCACTTGCAGGTATCGGAATTCGTCAAGCTGGTGATAATATTGTTGGTAGCCCGCTACCTGACGGATTACGTGAAAACGGACGAGTTGGAAATGCGGGAAATGGCGATTCTGTCGGGCCTGGTGGTGATTCCCACGCTTCTGGTTTTGAAACAGCCGGATCTGGGAACGTCGCTGACGTACATCGCTGTTTTGATCGTGGGTGCGTTTATAGCGGGACTGCGCTGGAAGTACGTGGCCGTCATTGCTGTTGTGAGCGTGCTGGTGCTTCCGTTGAGCGTGCATTTCTTGAAGGATTACCAGAAGGCGCGTTTGGTGAGTTTCATGGATCCCGACCGGGATCCGCAGGGCACTGGCTACCAACTGATTCAGTCTCAGATTGCAGTGGGATCAGGCGGGATATGGGGCAAGGGTATCACCAAGGGAACCCAGACCCAACTGCGTTTTTTGCCCGTGCCGCACAAGGACTTCATCTTCTCGGCGTTTGCCGAGGAGCATGGGTTCGTCGGAGTGATTCTGTTGTTGGCGTTGTATTTCGTAATGATCATGCGCATCGTCCAGAATGCGCAGACGGCGCCTGACCGCGTGGGTATGTACATCTGCATGGGGGTGGCAGGCCTGTTCCTTTTCCACATCCTGGTGAATGTGGGGATGGTGGCGGGCAAGATGCCGGTAACCGGTATCCCGCTTCCCTTCATGAGCGCCGGCGGTTCGAGTGTCTGGTCGAGTTTCTTGGCCTTGGGGCTGGTGAATAACGTCCGCCTCAGAAGATTTGTAAACTAACCGGGCGTCTGGCCGCGCGTAACAACCGCGGCGCGAAGGCGCTCGCAAACAGGATTATCGGGAGCCTGTAGAGATTCCGCGGGACGGTGGCGCGAAGGCGCTCTCCCCGGGCAAGAAGAGCGGTTCCCGGCCGGATGGTGTTTGACGCACTTGGTTCCGCCTCCGGCCAGCGTGAGTTTGTCGGTAGCGCGTTTCGCTCCCGTGGCAACACGGTTGGCGCCAACGCCACGCAGGGCGCCCATCTTCCCGCAGTAGAACCTCTCCGTGCTCCTCGGGAGGTGTCGATGTCCAAGGAGTTGGTAATCTCGTCGAACCGTCACGAGACTCGCGTGGCGATTGTCGAGGACGACCAGGTAGTCGAAGTCTATCATCAGCGCGAGAACGAATACTCCCTCGCCGGAAGCATCCACAAAGGTAAAGTCACGCGCGTGCTGCCGGGCATGCAATCGGCATTTGTCGATATCGGCCTGGATCGCGACGCGTTTCTCTACGTGTCGGACTTCTTCGAAGACAACGAAGAGTACGACAAGATCGTGACCAACGTCGAGGAAAAGGTCCTCAAGCTGGATCGGCCCCAGGCCGCTCCTGTCGTGGTGATGCCTCCCGGTCCGCCCGCCGAATCGGAGGAGCCTGCCCCGGCGGTGGAGCAGGAGAGCCCGGCGGAAACGGAAGCGCCGGTGGTTGCGCCCCCGGTGATCGCCGCGGCGCCCCCTCCCGAGTACCGGCGCGAGGAGCGCCGCGACGACCGTCGCGATGATCGCCGCGATGACCGGCGTGGGGGACGCCGGGGACGGCGAAACCGCGGCCAGAAGGGCGGGGGACGCGGCCTGCCCGAATCGAAGTTCTACTCGCCCGGTCCGCGGCCCGAGCCGGAAGTCGTGGCCCAGGAGAGCAGCGCAACCGCAGTCGAACCCCCCGTCGCCGAACCGCGCGTGCGCGTGCCGGACGATTTCTTCGTGCTGCCGGGAGAATCGCTGGCCAAGTACACGCATCCCGGGGACGAAGAGGTGGAGGGCGGCGAAACGGAAGCCGCGGCGTTCGAGGAAGAGGGCGGAGGACAGCCCCAGGAGGTCGCGCCGGCTCAACCGCAGCCGGAAGCGGCGGCCGTAGTGGAAGAGGTGGCGGCCGCGGCAGTGATCGCGGTCTCCGAGTCTGAAGCGGTCGCAGAGCCGGTGCCCGAGGCCCCAACGGTAGCGGCGGCCGAGACGGCCGAAGACATTGAAGTCGTCACGAACGATGCCGCGGAGCCGGTTGAAGCAGCCGACTCCGGGGAAGAGGTCGAAGAACCGCTGCCGGCCGAAGCAGCGGCCGCGGAGTCCGATCCGCCGGAAGCAGCCGAGAACGCGGAAGCAGCCGGGACTGCCCGGCCGATCGTTGAAGAAGAGGGTCCGGAACCGGCGCGGATTCCCACCAGCTTGACCGCCACTCTGCGCGAGCAGAACCCTCGTTACCTCCATCGCGTTTCGCGCCGCACCAGGCGCAGGGGCCGCGACGGGCGCGAAGGTCGCGAGGGGCGCGAGGGCCGCGAGGGGCGAGGCCCCATGCCGCCGGGTCCCCCCGAAGCGCGACCGCAGGAATTCGCCGCGCGCGGCGCGGTGGAGCAGCGCGTGGCGCCGCCTCCCGCGGCTCCGCCGGCCGGCCGTCCCGAGAAGGCGCCGTCCATCAACGACCTGCTCAAGGAAGGGCAGGAGATCATCGTCCAGATCGCCAAGGAGCCGCTCGGCCAGAAGGGCGCCCGCATCACCTCGCACATCGCGCTGCCGGGGCGCTTCCTGGTGTATATGCCGACCGTCGATCACATCGGCGTTTCGCGAAAAATCCCCAGCGACGAGGAGCGCTCGCGCCTCAAGCGCGTGCTGCAATCCAACCGCACCGGAATCCCCGGCGGCTACATCGTGCGCACCGCCGGCGACGGACGCACGGAAGAGGAACTGCGGGCCGACATGCTTTTCCTCTACAACCTGTGGCTCGACATGCGCCAGAAGGCCGAGCGCCGGCCGGCCCCGCTGCTGATTCACCACGACCTGAACGTGGTGGAGCGCGTGCTTCGCGACCAGCTCACCGCCTCCTTCAAGAGCATCTGGGTGGACAACGAAGAGGCCTACGAGAGCGTGCTGCGATTCGTGCAGCGCTTCCAGCCCGCGCTGGTCAACCGTGTCAGGCTATACACCCGGTCGAATCCCATCTTCGACGAGTTCAACATCACCTCGGAGCTGGAAAAAGCCCTGCGGCCCAAGGTGTGGCTCAAGTCGGGCGGCTACATCGTAATCAACCAGACCGAGGCGCTGGTGGCCATCGACGTCAACACCGGCAAGTTCGTGGGCAAGTCCAACCGCCTGGAAGACACCATCGTCAAGACCAACACCGACGCCATCCGTGAGATCGTCCGGCAGATCCGGCTGCGCGACCTGGGCGGCATCATCGTGGTGGACTTCATCGACATGGACGAGCGCAAGAATCGCCAGAAGGTGATGCAGGCGCTCGAAGAGTCCATGCGCGCCGACCGCGCTCCTTACAAAATCCTCCAGTTCAACGATTTCGGACTGGTGGCCATCACGCGGAAGCGCGTCAAGCAGAGCCTGGAGCGCACCTTGTGCACGCCCTGCCCGTATTGCGAGGGCGCTGGTTATGTGAAGAGCGCGCAGACCATCGTGGGCGAAATCCTGCAGGAGGCCAGCAAGATCGCCAGGTCGGTGGAAGGCAAGGACGTCATGCTGCGCGTGTCGCCCGATGTAGCCAAGGTGCTGAAGTCCAATCACAACTCCTATCTCCAGGAGCTGGAGGAGATTCTGGGGCGGACCGTGATCGTCAAGAGCGATTCGCAATTGCACCAGGAGAAGTTCGACCTGGCGTAGGAGGGCGCGCCGGTGGTTCGCGCAATATTAATCTGGCGCCTGGCCCTGGTCCCCATTGCCCTGATGGCTCAGGACACCCGCACGGTGCGGGAGCCCGTTTTTCCGCCCGTCTGTACCAGGCTTGCGGCCCAGTTGAAAGCCGGCCCCACGGGCCTGCCGGCTGCCAGTGAGACCCTGTTCGACACCGCCGCCATTCAAAACGCGATGAACGCGTGCCCCTCCGGAGAAGCGGTCGAGCTCGCCGCCAACGGCATCGGCAACGCTTTCCTCATCGCTCCCATCAAGATTCCCGCGGGAGTGACCCTGATCGTCGACGCGGGCGTTACGGTCTTCGCCTCGCGCAATCCGCGCGACTACGATGCCAACTCCAGCCAGGCCTGCGGCACCATCGCCGCGTCGAGCAGCGGCTGTGTCCCCATCATCACGGTGAGCCGCGCGGATGGCTCGGGCATCATGGGGTACGGCATCATCGACGGCCGCGGCCATCTGCCCATGCTGGTCGACGGCGCGTCGTCGGGCGTCAGTTGGTGGGACCTGGCGCGAAACGCCCAGGCGCAATCGCTGAACCAGAACAACCCGCGGATGTTGCAGGTGAGCAACACCAACAACTTCACGCTGTACAAGATCACCCTGATGAACTCGCCCTTCTTCCACGTTTCCATGGGCACCGACACCAACGTCACCGTGTGGGGCATCAAGATCATCACCCCTTACGATGCGCGGAACAGCGACGGAGTCGATCCCGGCTACTCCAGCAACGTCACCATCGCCAACTCGTACCTCAGCGACGGAGACGACAACGTGGCGGTGGGCGGCAACAACAACCCGGGCGCGAGCAATATCACCGTCACCCACAACTTCTTCGGAAGCGGGCACGGCGCGTCCATCGGCAGCTACACCCTGGCCGGCGTAAGCAACGTGCTGTTCGACCACATCACCATCGCGGGCGACTCCGCCGACAGCTCGCAGGCGGGCATCCGCATCAAGAGCGACGTGAGCCGCGGCGGCCTGGTCCAGAACATCGCCTACCGCGACTTCTGCATGCAGAACGTGCGCAGCCCCATCGTCTTCGACCCCTTCTACACCGCCGGCGCCACCGGCAGCCTGATTCCGCAGTACAAGAACATCACGCTCCAGAACGTGCACGCGACCACCGAAGGAACCGTGACCATCGAGGGCCACGACGCCCAGGCGGCGACCACCATCACGCTGAACAACGTGCAGTTGGACGGCATCAAGGCTTCCGACATCACCCAGGAGTACGTCAGCTACACGCTGGGCCCCGATCCCGTGAATTTCGCATCGATGCTGACGGGCGCCGGTGTCACCGTGACGGACAACGTCAAGACCTCCAATCCGCCCTACCCGTGCCCCGCTTCGATGTTCTCTCCCATCGCGGGCGAGTTGATTCCCGGGCCGCCCGACGCCGCCCCCGGCGACAACCTGGCCGTGCAGGTGCAGGTGTTCCCGACCAAGGCGGTGCCCTACGCCACGTATCTCGCCAATCTGAAGACCGACCCGAACGCCACGCTCGCGCTGCCGGCGCCGTCCGGCACCGTCGCAATCTACGACGGCGCGGCGGTGGCCGGTATGGCGCCCGTGGCCGGACCGCTGACCACCATCCCGCTGGGCCCGCTCGGCGTGGGCGTGCACACCCTCACGGCAGCTTATTCCGGCGATTCGAACTACGCGGCTATCACGTTCGGGAGCTATCAGGTGATCGTGCGCGCGCCGCGCGGAAGGCGCGGGCGGTAGCGTGTTATCGCTGCTGGATGTCGTCGAGGCGTTGCTGGTGAGTAGCGGTGGTGTTGGCCAGGTGTGCCATCGCGTCCATCATCCGCGACATGCCGCCGGCCATCTCGGACATGGCGCCTGTCAAGTGAGACACCTGGCCGGTTAGTCGCGCCACGTCGCCGTTCACCTGGGACACCTGGACGGTCACCTGGGATACCTGGACGGTTAGTCGCGACACGTCGCTGTTCACCTGGGACACTTCTCCAGCTAATCGCGCCACGTCGCCGGTCAATTGCGTCATCTCGCTGTTCAAGACGGCCGAGGTTCGCGTTAGTTCCGCGGTAGCCGCCTCCAGCCGGGCGATGCGGGCTTCGGCGGCGTTGTGCATGCTGGCCAGCAGTTCTAAGCTTTGGGCGATGGCGTCCGTCCGTTCCGCGAGCTTTTCGAGGCGTTCATCGATGTTCATGAGTGCTGCTCTTAGTGTAGCAGCGCCTCCAACTCCGCCTGCGCAACCCCGTCGACTTCCACCACTTTCGTCCGGCTCGACGCTCCCATGGCGATCCGCACCCGCCCGCGTGGAACCCCGGCCAGTTCGGCGAAGAACCGCACGCACTCGTCGTTGGCCTTGCCCTCCACCGGCGGCGCCGCGAGATCCAGCTTCCAGGCTTCGCCCAGCCGCCCCCTGATGGCCGACCGCTTCGCCCGCGGATGCACCTTCACCGTGATACGCGCCATTCCACCTTGGCCCTCAAGTTCGCCACGCCCGCGGCCACGCGCGTGTCTACCACCTCGAAGGCCACGGCGTCGTCCAGCCAGTCGTGGCTCGAACCGTCGGCATTCTGCGTCGCCACCGTCAGCGTGTACTCCTGCGGAGTCAGCCAGCACTCGATGCGGAAATCCACCTCCAGCTCGTCTCCCGCCTGAAAGTCGCCGAGTTGAGCCTGCTCGATGCGGGTATTGGTGCCGTAGACGTCCATGCCGATCCGCGTGCGGATCAGGATGCCCACCATCGGGTCCGACTTCGGCCGATGAAAACGCGAGCGCACCCTGACGGTCACTTCCTCGCCGCTCTCCACCGACTCCGCCGGCTCGCCGCGCGCGTTCAGCATCTCGACGCTCAGAATCTCGCTGGTCCCATCCCCGTGGCGGAAGCTGGAGCGTACCCGATCTTCCTTCTTGCTCTTCGAATCCTGCCTGGCCAGCACCAGCCCGATATACCGGTTGATCACATCCTTGGGCGCGCCCTCCGCCTCGATGCGGCCGTGCAGCAGCAGGATCGCGCGGTCGGAAAGCTGCTTCACCAGGCCCAGGTCGTGCGAGACGAACAGCACCGTGATCTTGCGCTCGCGCAGCTCCTGAAACTTGCGCACGCAGCGATTGGCGAACACCGCGTCGCCCACCGCCAGGGCTTCATCCACGATCAGGATCTCGGGGTCCACGTGGATGGCGGTGGAAAACGCCAGCCGCACGTACATGCCGCTCGAGTATTCCTTCACCGGCCGCTCGATGAACTCGCCGATCTCGGCGAAGGCTTCGATGGACGGCATGGCCTTGTCGATCTGAGCGCGGCCGAGGCCCATGATCTCGCCGTTGAGATACACGTTCTCGCGCCCGCTGAATTCCGGGTTGAAGCCGGCGCCCAACTCGAGCAGCGCCGCGATGCGCCCGCGCGTCACCACGCGCCCCGAGGTGGGCTGCAAAATGCCGGCCACGATCTGCAGCAGCGTGCTCTTGCCGCAGCCGTTGGGACCCACCAGGCCCAGCGTCTCGCCCTTCTCCAGCGTGAAACCGATGTCGCGCAGCGCCCAGAAGTCCGTATGCCGCTTGCGGCTGCCTGGCAGCAGCTCGCGCAGCCGGTCCGACGGCCGCCGATACAACCGGTAGAGCTTGGAGACGTTTTGAACGAGGACCAACTTTGATTCTAGTCGAGTGTTCGCGGCCGAGCGCCGCGCATCACTCGTGCCGCAGCGCGTTCGCCGGCTCCAGCCCCGCTGCCCGGCGTGCCGGCAGGTAGCAGGCCACCAGCGCCACCACGGCCAGCAGGCCGGCGGTCGCTGCGAGGATCACCGGGTCGCCAGGCTTGACCTCGTACAGCAGGGTGGCCAGCAAGCGGCCGCAGGCGAACGCGCCGGCTATGCCCGCCGCGAAGCCCACCAGCGCCAGCCGCATGCCCTCGCGCATGACGTCCGCCAGCACGCGGCCCCGGCTGGCGCCCAGCGACATGCGGATGCCGATCTCGCGCGTGCGCTGGGTCACCGCATACGACAGCACGCCGTAGATTCCCACCGCGGCCAGCAGCCGGGTGAACGCGTCGGATCCCGCGACTTTTCTGTCAGGCGTGCTGTTCCTCTCCGCGGTAGCGCTGCTGGCGACGTGGTTGCCGGCTTTCCGCGCCACCCGTATCGATCCCATGCGGGTCCTCAGAAGGTGACCGCCCGCGCCGGGGCGGCGATGCCGCCCGGAGCCACGTTTGGTCTCGCCGCTTGACTGTGAGGGGCGTTATAGTATTCACGACCGCTGGGCGGTCACGCATGCCCAAAACTCGAAGTCCCCTGACTCCGATCGGCAACGTTGATAGAGACATGGAACTACGCAATCCAGTAGAGGCTCCAGCGCGGCGATGGCGGGGGACGGCCATTCTCACTGACTCCCTTGTAAAGTTGGGGGCCTGGGCGTCACCTCCCGCATTAGCCGCCGAAGAGACGGCGCGCGCCAGTAAAACGCTCTTTTTCCTTTTGCTCGGCCTGATGGCGATGGCCGCTTTTTCGCTCGTTCAGGCCTGGGCGCATCGCTGGATTGGCACCGCCCGCACGTACGGCGCCGAGGAGTTGTGCCTGGCCGCCGCTTTTTGGCTCAATCGCCGGGGAGAAGTGGAATGGGCGACGAGGATCGTCTGTCTTAGCGAGCTGGCCTGCGGGTTGTTTTTGATTTCCCATTTTGGCGCGGGATTCAGCGACGAAGAGCTGCTGCTGTTCCCGCTGATCCTGGTTACTGCCGCAGTCCTGCTGAATTGGCGCTGCTACATCGTCTTTGCGGGTCTGGTGGTCGTGTCCGTTCTGTCGACGGGGTTGATCCTTGCTGCGACCGGCGCCGCGGGCACCTCGTACCACAGGGTCGCTAACATGGTCAACATCCTCCTCATCACGGGTGTCGCGGCAGGGCTGATGGCCCGCAATCTCAAGAGAAGCGTGTTCCAGTCGCGGGAAGCAGAGCGGAAAATCAAGGCGTTAAGCGGGCGCCTGATGAATGCGCAGGAGGCCGAGCGGGCTCGCATCGCCCGGGAGCTGCACGACGATCTCAGCCAGCAGATCGCCGCCTTGAGCATTGCCATGGGCAATCTCAAGCGACACATGCCGGAGGAGCAAGCCGATGCACGAGCGCAGGGCGACCGCATTCACCAGAAGCTGGTCCTCGCCGCGGAAACGGTGCGCCGCATATCGCACGAACTCCATCCCGCGATTCTCCAGTATTCCGGACTCGCGGCAGCTCTACAGTCGTACTGTGACGAGTTCGGAGGGTTGACCGGTGTACAAGTGTCGCTCACCGTCGACGGCGAATTTGACCGTGTGCCGTCCGCTGCCGCCCTGTGCCTTTATCGAATTGCCCAGGAGGCGCTGCAGAATGTCGCGAAGCACGCCAAGGTGGCTGCCGCCGCGGTCGAAATCCGCCACTCCGGCGGGCTGTCGAGCCTCACCGTCTCGGACAACGGTGTGGGCATAGAGCCAGGCCGGGCCGAAGCTACCGATGGGCTGGGGCTGGTCAGTATCGAAGAACGCACCCGGCTCGCCGGAGGCAGCCTCGAAATCGCCAGCAAGCCCAATCAAGGCACGAGCATCACGGCTCGAATCCCGGACTGACAATTGGCGCTGCAATCAACCCATCTCGGCCGCGAGATTTTACAAATGGCGGCTTGACCCTCGAACCGGTTCCAGGGTGCATAGTAGGGTATACAGGTGGCGCCTGAACCGCATCTTCGGTCCGGTGAACTCGCCCGCGTCGCCGGGATCAGTACCGACACTCTGCGTCACTACGAAAGAATGAAGGTCCTGCCGGCGCCCCGGCGTTCGGCGGGCAACTACCGGCTTTACGCGCCGGCCGCCGTAGACCGGGTGAAGCTCATCCGGCGCGCCCTCGCGGTGGGCTTTTCGCTGGCGGAACTGGCGAAGATCTTCAAGGTCCGGGACGCGGGAGGCGCGCCTTGCCGCCACGTCAAGCGGCTGTTGGAAGACAAGGTGATTGCGCTCGATGCGCAGATCTCGGATCTCGTAGCGATGCGGGACCAGTTGAAAACGGTGCTTGGGGACTGGGAAGAACGGCTCTCTCGCACGCCCGAGGGAACACCGGCAAGACTGCTGGAGACCCTGTCGGTTGGCCGTCTGAAGCAACCTACGCTGAAAGGAAGGACCGTATGAAGAAATCCGCCGTACTCGCCGGATTGTTCGCCGCGATGGTGTTCGGGCAACAGCCAGGCGTCAACAGCCGTGGCGACCATGCCATGGGCTTCTCCCACGAAAAGACGATCCATCACTTCCGGTTGTTTACCGACGGAGGCGCGATCGAAGTCGAGGCCAACGATGCCCAAGACACCGAAAGCCGCGACCAGATCCGCATGCACCTGAAACACATTGCCCGGATGTTCTCGGAGGGGAATTTTGAAATCCCCATGTTCGTGCACGATCAAACCCCACCCGGCGCGGCCGTCATGAAGCGGCTGGCGGATCGCATCCGGTATGAGTTCGCCGATACGGCGCGCGGCGGGCGGGTTCGCATCACTTCCCCGAGCACCGAAGCGGTAAAGGCGGTCCACGATTTTCTGCGGTTCCAGATCAAGGACCACCAGACGGGCGACGTGTTGGAGATAACCAAGCCACCCGCTCAGTAGTTGCCGCCTGAGCCCGGCGGCTGGGCCGGAACTTCCTCGCCCCAGATGTATTTGCTGAACCACTCGTAGTTGTGCTCCATCACCGCCCGCTGCTGCTTGGGCTTGTTGATGGGGTTGCCGAAGCCGCGGTAGAGGAGAGGCGGCACGCGCTTGTCCTGATCGCCGTGCTGGATCAGGGTGGGCGTCCGGACGCGGTTCACGTAGGTGATGGGCGAGGTCTTGCGATAGATTTCGGCGTCGTCCCACGGCGTCCCCTTCAGGTACTGGCGGGTGAACGGATGGATGTCGGTGTTCCCGTAATACGTCATCCAGTCGATATGCCGGCGCCCACCGATACAGCCCACGGACCCCACGCGGTCCTTGTCCACCATGCCTTTGGCGATCAGGAAGTCCACTCCGGAGATCACGTCCTCATAGTCGCCCACCCCCAGATTGCGGACGTTCAGCGAGCGGAACTTCTCGGGGTAGCCCGCGCTGCCGCGATAGTTGGGCTTGAGGATCAGCGCGCCTTTGGCGGCAAAGCGCTCGATCGGGATCGTAATCGGCAGGCTTGATGAGGATGCCTTCGATGGGGGTTCCGTCGGTGGATTTCCATTGGACGACCTCGCGGGTGGAAAGTTGAAACGGTTTCCACTGGCCGGCCACGTCCGAGAGGTACCGCGGCGCGAATTTCGCCGGCGGCGGTGATGAGCACTTCCGCGAAATGGCCGGGCGCCGCGCCGACGCCGGCCAGCGTGCGATGGTCCGTGGTGAAGGAAGCATCGGGAAGATAGAACTGGTCGGGGCCGCTGATCCGGCGGATCGCGCCGGTCGAAGGGTTCAGCCGGAAAATGTGCGCCCCGGTTTTCTGGAATGCGGCAAAGTAAATGCCGTCGGGCCCCCAATCGATCAGGCTGGCATCTTCGTCGAAGGCGCCGGTCAGCGTGCGCGGCGTTCCGCCTTCCGCGGGCGCCACCGCGATGCGGCTGTTGGTGTAGTAGAAGAACGGCCCGCTGGAGGCGGCGAAGGCGATCTCCCTGCCGCCGGGCGACCAGGGGAGTCCCGAAACGCTGAACTGGTCTCCCTTGGTCAGAGCCTCGGGCTTGGGGAGCTGCTTGGGACTGGCGGGAAGATCGGCGGGCGCCTTGACCAGCCAGAGGTGGTTCATGCGGTAGTCGCCGCCGATCACGTCGAAATCGCCGTAACGCTCCTTTCGGTCCTTGGCGGCTTTGTCCTCGGGGCCGGTGGAGGTGAAGGCGATGAAGGCGCCGTCGGGCGACCAGTACATGTGGCCGAGGCCGTCGTCTTAGTATTGGTGAGCTGTTGCGCCTCGCCTCCGGCCGGAGCGATGAGGTAGATCTGACGCTTGCCATCGCGATCGGACAGGAAGGCCAGGCGGCGGGAGTCCGGCGACCACCGCGGCTGTTGCTGGATTTCTTGCTGGCGGTAAGCTGGTAGCGCTCGCCGGTGGCGGCAACCGCGATCCAGATCTGCTTAGCGGCCGTCCGGAGAGATCTGCGCGCCGGAGACGGACTTCATGCCGAGCGACTGGTCGATGGTGGGCGCCGCGGGAGCGGCGGCGTATGCCAGGGCTCCGGCGCCGAAGCACAGAAATGCGGAGAAGACTTTGCGCAGCGTGCCGCTCAGTATAGAATGGCCATCGAGCCTCTATGCGAGACATTCCTGGTTGGGATCAGTATTACCTGGACATCTGCAAGGTCGTGGCGGCCCGCAGCAAGGATCCGAACACGCAGATCGGCTGCGTCATCGTGGGACCGAACCACGAAATCCGCTCGACCGGTTACAACTCGTTTCCGCGTGGCATCCGCGACAACCTGCCGGAACGGCTGGTTCGACCCACCAAGTACCTGTGGATCGAGCACGCCGAGCGCAACGCCATCTGCAATGCGGCGCGGGCCGGAACGGCCACCGAGGGCTGCACGATCTTCGTGGAGATCATGCCGTGCATGGACTGCGCGCGCGCCATCGTACAGGCCGGAATCACCGAAGCGGTGGTCTCGGCCGAGCGGATGGCGCAGTACTCCAGCGATCAATACAACGAGCATTTCGGAATGGTGGAAGTGTTGTTCGCCGAGGCCGGAGTGCGGGTGCGGCGGGTCTGATCTAATCGGTTTTGGATTCCGGATCGGCGTCCCGAAACGGCGTCTCGTCCGGCGGGTCGTTAAGATAGAAAAGATAGAAGCGCTTCTGGCACTGCCGGCACCGCATCGGATGGCGGTGGAATGCCGCGTAGATAGCGTCCAGAACACCGCGGGAATGCGAATGGCGAACGTCGCGGGTGCCACAATTCGGGCACCGGATGACATCCGGCGTTTCCTCCAAAGCGTCACGCTCCTTCATGCGCAGGTTAACAAAAATAGGCGGCATCCTCAATTCTGGGCGGAATTCTGGGCGGAATCCCACACCAGAATCTCAGCGAGAGGCCGAAATCCGCTGCCGGTTGTCACAGCTTCCCAAATCGGCCGGCTCACCGAACTTCGCGCCCGAAAGTGCCGGGTCGATACTGCGCAGCAGGCCGGTCAGCACGCTTCCGGCTCCCACTTCCACGAATCGGCCCACGCCCTGCGCCGCCAGATACCGGATGGTATCCACCCACCTCACCGGATTGGGCACCTGCTGGTAGAGGCCCTCGCGCGCCTCCGCGCCGGTGCGCACCTCGCGGGCCTGCCAGTTGTTGACCAGCGGGAAGGCAAGGTCGCGGAAGGTAGTGGCGTCCAGATCGGCGCGCAGACGCTGCTGGGCCGGGGTCATCAGGGCGCAATGGAAAGGCGCGCTGACCGGAAGGAGCACGGCGCGGCGCGCTCCGGCGGCCTTGGCCAGGTCGATGGCGCGGTTTACCGCTCCTGTGGCTCCGGCAATCACGATCTGGTCGGGCGAATTGAGGTTGGCGGCGCTGACCACTTCTCCCTGCGCCGCCCGTTCCAGCACGGATTCCAGTTTGCCTTCGGGCAGCTTCAGGAGCGCGGCCATGGCGCCCACACCGGGAGGAACGGCCTCCTGCATATAGCGGCCGCGCTGGCGCACCAGGCGCACGGCATCGGCGAAGGTCAGGCTGCCCGCGGCCACCAGGGCGGAGTACTCGCCCAGGCTATGGCCGGCCACGTAGTCGGGGGCGCCGAGATCCTGCTCCCGCAGAACCGCGAACGCCGCCACGGAGACGGTGAGCAGTGCGGGCTGCGTGTTCTCGGTCAGCTTGAGCTGGTCTTCCGGGCCATCGAAGCACAGGCGGGAGATGGAGAAGCCGAGGGCGTCGTCGGCCTCCTGGAACACGCGGCGCGCGGCGGCGCAGGTGTCCGCGAGAGCTTTGCCCATGCCTGTGGCTTGTGAGCCCTGTCCAGGGAAGAGGTAAGCGGTTTTGGGTGTCAAATCGGCCTTCAGTGAATGGTGCGGGTTTTGCGATTCATGTAATCCATTAACAAGTATTGCCCAAGTGTGTAGGGAGTGGTGAAGTAGGCTTTGCCGCGGCAGATCTCCGTGACCTTCTGGACGAAGTTTACCAGGCCGTAGTCGGTAGCCAGCATGAAGGTGTTGATCAGGATGCCCTGCTTCTTGCAGCGGTTCACTTCTTCCAGGGTCCGGCTGATCACCAGGGGGTCGAGGCCGAAGGCGTTCTTGTACATGCGGCCGTCTTCGAGCGTGAGGCAGCTCGGCTTGCCGTCAGTGATCATGATGATCTGGCGCATGTCTTTGCGCTCCTGGTTGAGCAGTTTCTGCGCCAGGATCAGGCCGTCGCGGGTGTTGGTGTAGTAGGGGCCCACCTGCACGCGCGCCAACTGGCTCAGGGCCAGCTCTTCGGCGCCGTCGTGGAACAGCACGCAGCGCAGGCTGTCGCCGGGATACTGGGTGCGGATGAGGTGCGCCAGCGCCAGGGCGACTTTCTTGGCGGGGGTGAAACGGTCCTCGCCGTAGAGGATCATGCTATGGCTGCAATCCAGCATGAGGACCGTGGCGCAGGAGCTTTGGTACTCGCACTGGTGGACGTGCAGGTCGGAGTAGTCCAGGTCGAGGGGCACGCGGGCCCCTTCGCGGCGGATCGCGGAGAAGAGCGTTTCGCTGACGTCCAGGTTCAGGGTGTCGCCGAACTCGTACTGTTTGGAGGAGCCGGAAGCTTCGATGCCGGTGGCCAGGTCTCGCGTGTCGTGGCGGCCGAAACTCGACTTGCCCAGCGAACCCAGCAGGTCTTTGAGGGTCTTGAATCCGAGAAAGTCCAGCGACTTGTCGGTGACTTCAAACCGCACCTTGCTGTCCTTGCCCTGGCCGGCGCCCGGGGCGGAGGACTGCTGTTCCTGGGGCTCCGGGATGGTGATCTGGCCTTCGTCGACCATTTTCTGCACCAGGTTTTCGAGGAGCTTGTCCATCTGCTCGGGCGAGAGGTTCTGAAGGCGCTCCATCATCTCCTTGAGGGATTCGTCGTCGAAGAGCTTACCTTGCTCCAGGGCCTGCTGGATGGCGCGCTTCAGGTCCTCGAGAGTGTGCTGATCCCACTCGCTGAAGGGCGTGTACTGCGTGTTGAAGCCGCTTTCGAGCAGGAAATCGGACAACGCCTGGAGCAGTTCCTCGGCGCCGATCCCCATGTCTTCGCCGGTGTAGCGGGAATAGCGGATCCATTTCATGGTGGCCTTCAGTTATACTGCCGCCGGAAGTTCGGTTTTTCCGGACGGCCCTCTTCCCTCGGCTCGCGCCGTTTTTCCTCGGCCGCGAAACCCCTCTCCTCGTTGCGGCTGATGCGGCGATGCGCGTACAGGCCCTCGAGGACGAACTCGGCGGCCGACGCACGGACCGCGTCCGGTTCGTTGGCGGTCAAGCCCAGCGCCTTGGTCTTCTCCATCAGCCCCTGAATGCCGGCGAGCTGCTTCAGCATAGTGGAGGAGTCGGCGTTCTCATCCAGTTTCAGCGAACCGCCCAGGTCGAACCACTGGATGATCTGGGCGACGTTGGCGCCCTCGAAATAGCGGTCGTAGATCTTGCCGACGGCGGTGCGGATCAGCTCGCGGGCCACGGTGTCGCCGCCCTTCAGCTCGCCTTCGTACTCCAGCTCCAGCTTGCCGGTGATGGCGGGCAGGGCCGAGTACAGGTCGAGGATGCGCGGGACGGCCACCGCTTCCTTGGCCTTCAGCGCGCGCCGTTCGGCGTTGGACACGACGTTTTCGAGCGCCGAGATGGGCAGCCGCTGGGAGACGCCGGAGCGCTTGTCGATGCGCTTGTCTTCGCGCGCCAGGAAGGCCAGCATCTCGGCCACTTCCTTGATGTAATCGGGCACCCGCACCTGGATGGGCGACGGGCGGTCGAGCCAGGCCTCCTGCTCGGTGATGGCGATTCCCTGCTCGAGCGCGGCGGGGTAATGGGTGCGGATCTCACTGCCGATGCGGTCCTTGAGCGGCGTGATGATCTTGCCGCGCGCGGTGTAGTCTTCGGGGTTGGCGGTGAACACCAGGGCGAGGTCGAGCGGCAGGCGCACGGGGTAGCCTTTGATCTGCACGTCGCCCTCCTGCATGATGTTGAACAGTCCGACCTGAATCTTGCCGGCAAGATCGGGCAGCTCGTTGATGGCGAAGATGCCGCGGTTGGCGCGCGGGAGCAGCCCGTAGTGGACGGTCAGCTCGTCGGAGATGTCGTGGCCGCGGCGGGCGGCCTTGATGGGGTCGATATCGCCGATCATGTCGGCGATGGTCACGTCGGGCGTGGCCAGTTTCTCGACGTAGCGCTGGTCGCGGTGCAGCCACGCGATGGGCGCCTCGTCGGCCGATTCGGCGACCAGGAGGCGGCAGCGGCGGCAGATGGGGCGATAGGGATTGTCGTGGATCTCGCAGCCGTCCAGGTACGGCGTGTTCTCATCCAACAGCGTGGTGAGCAGGCGGATGAGCCGCGTCTTGGCCTGGCCGCGCAGCCCCAGCAGGATGAAATGATGCCGGGACAGAATGGCGTTGACGACTTGTGGGACGACCGTGTCCTCGTATCCGAGGATGCCGGGGAACAGCGGCTCCCCGCGCTGGATTTTGCAGATCAGGTTGTTGCGAAGTTCGTCTTTGACGGACCGGTTGGCAAGTTTGGCTTCGGAAAAGGAACTTTGACGAAGCGCGCCTAGGGTACGGGGTAATTCCTGAGTGGCTCGTGACAAGCAAACCCCCCTCTGGTATGCGATTGTATCAGACGAGGCGCAATCCCACGCGGCTGATCGTCTCATCCGATACAATAGCTGCTGTGGAGACCAAGGAACAGACTGCGCCGCCCGGCCCGTGGAGCCGATTCATGGAGATTTCCCACGAGGTGCACCGCGGCTTTATCGCCGAGTGGACCGTGACGATCGTCCTGCTTCTGTTCGCCACCACCACGCTGGTGCAGGCGTTCGTGATACCCAGCGCGTCGATGGAGGATTCGCTGCTGATCGGCGACCACGTACTGGTGGACAAGCTGACGTTCGCGCCGTTCGGGCCGGTGTCCAAGCACCTGCTGCCGTATCGCGACGTGCGGCGCGGCGACATCATTGTTTTCTGGTTTCCCCTGAACATCAAGGAAGACTACGTGAAGCGGGCCATCGGCGTGCCGGGAGATCACATCCGGCTGGTGAACAAGCAGCTCATGCTGAACGGGCACCTGGTGGACGAGCCGTACGTCAAGCACATCACGTCGTACCAGGACACCTACCGCGACAACTTCCCGCAGGCGCCCAACTCGTCGCTTCCGCCGAGCGCGGTGGACATGCTGCAGAACCACGTGGAGAACGGCGAGCTGGTGGTGCCGGCCGGGTACATCTTCGCGATGGGGGACAACCGCGACGATTCGCTCGACAGCCGCTATTGGGGCTTCGTGCCGCGGGAGAACATCAAGGGCACGCCGCTGATCATCTACTGGTCGTTCGAAGCGCCCACGCAGGACCTGACGAACCCCAATATCGGGATCGACCACATCATCGACGTGATCATCCACTTCCCCACCAAGACGCGCTGGAGACGCACGTTCAAGCTGCTCCACGGCTATCCGCTGCAGTAGCGCGGGCTACAATGGTCCCATGGGCACGAGGACCAAAACTCTATACGATACCGACTTCGTGGAGTGGACTGCCCACACGGCCGAGCTGCTGCGCTCCGGGCGGACCGGCGAGGTGGACATGGAACACCTGGTGGAGGAGATCGAGGACTTGGGAAAAAGCGAACGTTCGGCTGTGCTGTCGCAGGTCGCCCGCATGCTGATGCACCTGGTGAAGGAGCGCATCCAGCCGGAACGCAGCGGAGCGAGCTGGCGTACGTCAATCGCCAACGCCCAGATCGAAATCGTTTTCAAGCTGGAAGACTCTCCGAGCCTCCGCCGCTATCTCGAAGAAAAGCTCGAGCGCGCCTGGCTTATCGCCGTAAAGACGGCGATCCTGGAGACGAACCTCCCGCGCGCCCGCCACTCCGAGATCCCGGAGAAGTGCCCGTACACGTTGGACGAACTGCTGGAAGGCATTCCCGAGCCGCGCTGACGCGGTCGCCTGTCACGGAGTCGAGTTCAGGAATTCGAACGTATCGGTGTTGGTGCGGACCAGCACATGGCCGGGACCGAGCGGCTTGCCCTCGGTGCCGAAGAAGACGGCGCCATCGGTGGAGTCGCCGGGGACGAGCTTGGTCTGCACCAGGGCCAAGGCGCTGGCGGTGGCCGCCGCGCGGATCCTGCTGCCGCCGGCGGCGATGGCGGCCTGGCGGCGCTGCTCGTAACCGTTGGTCGACTGCAAGTGCTGGTTGCCGTAAATCGCTGCCTCGTAGGACGTCACCAGCTTGATCACGTCGCTGCCGCTGCCTTTCTGGCGCAGCATGTCAACCACGGCGCGTGCGGGCGTGGCCTTCACCTCCATACCGTCATTACGCACGTAGCTGAAATCCTCGGGGCGAATGACGTACGGCCCCTTGGAACCGTTGGAAACGGCGACCTGGATGATGGCGAACTCGCGGAGGTGACCGGGCATCTGGGCGAACATGACGGTCACGCCGGACCGGGTGAGCGTCTGATACTTCAGACCGTTCGATTCGAACTCGATGACCTGAGCGTCGAGCGCGTGGCAGAAGATCGGGAGAGCCACCGCGCAAACACCCAGAAGCCTTTTCATGAGACCATATTACGATACGATCCGGACCGGAGGGTGCCGATCGGTCCGCCTATCCTACTTTCTCTTGGGGAACAAATGCCGACGGAATTAAAGCAGGGCCGCCACGGGCTCGAACAGCACGGAATTCGGAACATCAACACAGCTTACTGGAACCTGGGCGCGGCGCAGCTTGTGGAGCACGCCATCCAGCGCCGCGAGGCGAGCCTGGCCGGCGACGGATCGCTGGTGGTGCGCACCGGCCAGTTCACCGGGCGCTCGCCCAGAGACAAATTCGTGGTGCGCGACGAGATCACCGACCGCACGGTGCAGTGGGGCGCGGTGAACCAGCCGCTTTCCGAGGCGCACTTCGACCGCCTGCACGCCAAGATGCTGAGGTTCTGGCAAGGGCACGACGTGTACGTGCAGGACTGCCTGGTGGGCGCCGAACAGGAGTACGCTCTGCCCATCCGAGTGGTGAGCCAGCTGGCGTGGCACAGCCTGTTTGCGCGCCAGCTTTTCATCCGGCCCGACGCCACTGAAAGCGCCGACCGCGAACCCCGGTTCACCATCTTGTTCGCCCCCGAATTCCAGGCCAACCCGGCCGAGGACGGCACCAATTCGGAGACCTGCATCGTGCTGAACTTCAAGAAGCGGGTGGTGCTGATCTGCGGGACCAGCTACGCGGGGGAGATGAAGAAATCGGCGTTCACCATACTGAACTACCTGCTGCCGGGGCGCGGGGTGTTTCCGATGCACTGCTCGGCGAACCTGGGGGACGCGGGGGATGTGGCGCTGTTCTTCGGGCTTTCGGGGACAGGCAAGACCACCCTTTCGGCGGACCCGCGGCGGCGGCTGATCGGCGACGACGAGCACGGCTGGAGCGACAACGGCGTCTTCAATTTCGAAGGCGGCTGCTACGCCAAGTGCATCCGGCTTTCCCAGGAGCAGGAGCCGCAGATCTGGAACGCCATCCGGTTCGGGACGGTGCTGGAGAACGTGGCCATGGATGCGGAAACGCGGCTGCTGGATTTCAATTCCGAGGCCATCACGGAAAACACGCGCGCGGCTTATCCGCTGGATTTCATCGACAACGCCGTGATCCCCAGCGTGGCGGGCCATCCGAACCACGTCATCTTTCTGACCGCCGACGCTTTCGGCGTGCTGCCGCCGATTTCCAAGCTGACGCCGGAGCAGGCCATGTATCACTTCCTGAGCGGCTACACGGCCAAGGTGGCGGGCACCGAGCGCGGGTTGGGCAAAGAGCCCGAGGCCACCTTCAGCGCCTGTTTCGGCGCGCCGTTCCTGCCGCGACCGGCGGGGACGTACGCGTCGCTGCTGGGCGAGAAACTGCGCCGCCACCAGGCGCAATGCTGGCTGGTGAACACGGGGTGGGTCGGCGGCGCGTTCGGGGTAGGGAACCGCATGAAGCTGCCCTACACCCGCGCCATGCTGAATGCGGCGCTTTCGGGCGCGCTGAAGGACGTCGCGGTGGAGCCGCATCCGGTATTCAAGGTGGCGGTGCCGAAGTGCTGCCCGGATGTGCCGGCAAGCTTCCTGGACGCTCGCGGCATGTGGGCGGACAAGCATGCCTACGACGGGGCGGCGCGCGATCTTAGTGGCAGGTTTAACAGGAACTTCGAGAAATTTTCTGAAGTGAAGGAAGAGATTATGGCCGCAGCGCCGGCGGCGTAGGATTTCCTCGCTCGGCGGTGCTACTGGAACCGCGCGGGAACCTCGACCGCGGCGAATTCGCGGGAGAGTTCAGCCACGTCGTCGGGCTGGAGCACCATGCGGGCCATGCGGAACAGAATGTTGTCTTCCTTCATGATGTGCTGCCGCAGCAGGGAGACATAGCCGAGCGCGTTGCCGGCCACCAGGCGGCGCGCTTCGGGCGAGCCTTGTTCGGCGGCGTCGAGGTTTTCGCGGACGGCTTTCAGGTAGGCGCGGCCCTGGTCGTGCTCCGCCAGCATGACGCCGATGGGGCCTCCGGCGGACGGCACGCCCCGCTCTTGCATGCGCGGGAACAGCAGGTTCTCTTCCTTGGCGTGATGGCAACCGTCGGCGAAATTGCGGAAGAAGTCGAGGGCGTTATCGAAGAACCGGCGCGGGAACGGTTCGCCCGCCTCGGTTTTCCGGACCTGCTCTTCGAGCGCGTCCATCATCTGTTCAATCCTGCGGTGTTCCTGGCTGAGCACTTCAGTTGGATGCACGGGGTGACCTCTCGAATCCATTGTGGCGGAGGGGCGGCGAGAGGTCAGTGACTCCAGTCACCGGAGGCCGACGCGGCAGGAAAATGAACGAGCAAAGCCAATTCCGATATCGCAGCAAGGTACACGTATCCCGGCGGCGCATGAGAATTTCGTTGCGGCGGCCGGGGCTTGCCCCAACATCGGACCGGGCGGAACCCGAAAGGTACCGCGCCGTGCGTCGTCCGGCCGCCAGTGATTTGAGCCGCATCTTCAAAGGGATCAGCACGCTATTGGGCGTCTTACCTTCGATTCGACGACTGACTCTCAGGTGACCCGATGCTTCCCATCG
>Ga0116223_10000174_pt1 | contig 82985 bp, 69 predicted proteins | sample Sb_taG_3_FD_90092 | JGI IMG/M metagenome (GOLD analysis project Ga0116223, IMG submission 90092) | Peat soil microbial communities from Weissenstadt, Germany - Sb_50d_a_PC metaG | ecosystem: Environmental > Terrestrial > Soil > Wetlands > Peat | place: Germany: Weissenstadt | collected 2010-09-21 | reverse complement strand
CGAAGATGCTGCGCGTCGCTCCGTAGCGGGGTTGGTCTCGGAACTCAACGCCGATGGCCGACCAACCAATTCCGGCGCAATGACTGTTGCTCAACTCTGTGATCACTTCGAGCAACGCGAACTTTCAAACGACAACACTTGGCGCAGTCACGCGACGAAGAAGATCTACAAAGCTTACTTGAGCCGCTGGATTCGTCCTCACTGGCAGAAATACGGACTTGCCGAGGTTAGAACGATACAAGTCGAATCCTGGCTTCGCGGATTGCCATTAGCAAAAAGCAGTTGTGCCAAAATCCGAAACGTAATGTCCGTTCTTTTTAATCACGCCTGCCGATATGAGTTGTTTGACCGCAACCCAATCTATCTCGTTCGCCAAAGCGCCAAACGCCGAACACTACCCGCCACTCTGGAGCCCGCCGAAATCAAGGCGCTGATCGACGGTCTGGCACTTCGAGAACGCACGTTAGTCCTTCTTGCCGCATCAACCGGGTTGCGGCAGAGCGAGATATTCGGCTTAAAGTGGGGCGATATCGACTTCGAGCGAGGCACGATGAGCGTCACCCGTTCCATCGTGTACGGAGTGGTAGGCCCGTGCAAGACCGAATCATCGCAAAAGCCTGTGCCAATGCATCCGACTCTCGCGGACGCTCTAACGCGGTGGAGAAAACGTTGCACCTACATCAGGCCGGAGGACTGGGTTTTTGCAAGCAAGCGCTATCGGGGCCGAAGACCGTACTGGGGCCAGGCGATCTTGCGCAAATACATACGTCCTGCAGCTCAACGAGTCGGAATTAAGAAGCGATTCGGATGGCATACGTTCCGGCACACCTACTCTACCCTGCTGCGAAGCGTGGGAACTGAGTTCAAGGTGATGCAGGAGCTGCTGCGGCATTCATCGTTCCGCTCTACTCTGGACGTTTACACGCAGGCAGTAACGCCCGCGAAGCATGCAGCGCAGGCGGCGGTGATATCGCTGGTCTTTTCTTCCGATAAGTCAGGAGGCGCACTCGTTGCTGGATAGGAAACTGCGGGTCGCTGAAAAGGGGCACAAAAAGGGCGCGAAACCTGTCCTTTTTGCGCCCTTGATGGTTTCAATGAAATCCGTCTAACTGCTTTGGAATGAATGGCGGGGACGACGGGACTCGAACCCGCGGCCTCTGCCGTGACAGGGCAGCGTTCTAACCAACTGAACTACGTCCCCTACTTGTTTTCATCGGGTTAGCTGGAAACCCTTGATTTTCCTGTCTTTTCTTACTGTCAACCGCGTCGCCTGTGTCAACTGCTTCCACCCCATATAACCGAATTCCGGGGTTTTATCGACAGGAAACTGTAAGGAAGTACATCCCTGACGAGTCCTGACGCAAGCCCTACGATCCGGAGCATCTGTCCATGCCCCGCTTGTAGATTGTAACAGAGCAGCGATTGATCCGTCAGGGTTAGGCCCAAAGCGGAGTGCGTTCATGAACGCCCGATTCAGCGAAGTCATGTTAAGTCAGTTCCGGCCGATAGAAGTGGCGGCGCTCGAAAAGAGTCAAAGGGACTTCAAAGAGCCGGGTCTCGTCCGTCTCGAATTCGAATTCCTTCCCACACTCCGGCGCGGGGCAGATTGCTCTGAGCTTCTTCTTGTTCTCTCCACCTTCGGTTTGCTGTCTCACTACAACCCAACTTCCACATTTCGGGCAAGTGACGCACGGGCATGCAATGCGATCAGCCATTCCAAAATTATATTGCGCTCGCGGTCGTGGATATCACAGTTCTCCAACAGCCTTGCGGACCGATTCTTTGTCTCAAGTCTGTAGTCGTCCTATACTTTTCCAATGTGCGGTCGCTATCGCCTCGCCCGGAAGAAGGAGATTCTGGCAGAGACATTCGATGTGGATATAGAAAATGATGTCAAGTGGAGCCCTCGCTATAACATTGCCCCCGGCCAAGACGTCCCGGTGGTTCGCCAAGATGCGGCCCGGCCCTCGCGCTCAATTTCGCTGGCGCGCTGGGGACTGATTCCGTTCTGGACACTGTTGGCGAAATATCACATGATTCGTTGGCCAAGCCGAGCTAGGGCAGAGGTGCGTGTTGGAGCAGGGAGGATTCCGTTCCAATAATCGCTTAGACGCTGAAGATTGATTGCGCAAGCGATAGCGATATTCTGCAAGTGGCACCTTGCCAGACCCCGATATCGTGTGCGCCTCAGACCAACAGACCGCACGCCTTGTGAAAAGGTAGCTTCAATGCCTGCTCGCCGGTTGTAAAACCGCTTCCACTCTGGCGTGCACTGCTCTTTTCTGGTTGCGATTAGCAACTCGTGCTCTTCACGGGGCCGCAGGCTTAGCTTACGGGAGTTTCTAGCTCCATTCTTTGTGCAGAGCGCATTGGCTGTGCAATGCGCGCAGTCAGTGCGCGAAAACTTCGTCGATATAACTTCGCGTCCCGTCCGGCTGGTGTTCGACCACCAACCTGTACTGCGTTTGCCTTGCGGACAGATGGCGACTCGGCCGTCCCAGTCGATCGTAAAGTTGCTCAAATCATAACCGCTTTCAATCTGAGAGCGATGCCAATTTTGCTTTACGGGGCCCACCAGTTCGACGCCATGTTTTCTGCGGCTTTCCAACTTTAGATAGCTTCCAACATACGAGCCATCAACCAGCTGCCGTTTAGGCAATAAGCGGCGTCGGGCGAGCTCGTCTTGCCCGCGTATAACGTGAGCGGAGTCCGGTTGATTTGCGACCGTGGTATCGACATTTGTAATCAGGTTGGGAAATCCAGGCGAGCAGGTCTCGGTGAAGTGAACTTTGTATCCGACCCACTCCGTTGTCGCCTTTACGCCATAGTGGGCATCGAGGTCGTAGGGAGAATCGATTCGGGCAGGTGACGGCGGTAGATTGCCAGCCATGCGCCAGCGAATTGCGCCTTCATCGATCCAGAATTGCGCAATCCAACAGCGGCGTAGAGTTTCAACCATCGGGAGCAACCGCAGATAGTTTGGGGACGTCGATGTTAGGATCTCGTCCAGTAGAACAATCCCATCGCGCCCGATTTGCTCGGCGGCAGCGATGACCCCTTCCTTAGTCTTTGGCAGGCGTCCGCGTTCGAAGCGCTTCGCATATCGTAAGTACCAGTCACTTTCAACATGGGCAGAAAGCCATGCTGGATCGACGGTCGCAATAACATTCAGTGTCGCGCGGAGCGTCTCGCCCACGAGTTCAAGGCGATTCATGTTGCGGATTGAGGCAATGATATGGGTTGAATCCGTCCGCATATCAGTACGTTCGCGCACCAAGCCAATTTGGCGGCACTGTTCCAAAAGCTTCTGTAGGAGAAACATTTCTGCATTGCCTTCAATCAGACGCGTCCGAAAACGAGACAGAATGGAGTAATTGAAGCCTGGGTCGCTCAGTTCGAGCCCAAGCAAGTATTTCCAATCAATGCGCGTTCGTACTGCATCCGCCGCATCCCGATCGGACAGCCCTTCCGCAAATTGCATGATGGTGACAAGAGCCAATCTCCATGGAGCCAATGCGGGTTGCCCTTTGGTGGGAAAGAGCGGAGCGAACAGTCCGTCGTCGAAAACGGTTCCGAGAAGACTGCGCAGCTTTAGGTACGTGTTCCCCTCCGGTATGGCGGCTTCGGCAACTCGTATTGTGGCAGACGGAATTGGACCGATTGGTAGGAGTTGCAACATAGGGCATGTTAGGAGACTCGCCAGAGTCTGCCAAACACGGTACTGTTCTCTAACCTGCATTGTCCAACATCCGCGTTGGCCAGGAACCAATATTGCCAAGGAACACTACGCTGGATTTTCATTTGAGTACCCGGATCGATCCCAACTACTTCGCTCGTTCAAAGGCTCATGGAGCATGGAGCCGCTCTTCCCGGGCGTACGCGATGCGGTCTTGCGCTCTCGGCGTCTATCGTTCAGGTAAATCGATTGCCTTCTGGCAGAGGCTCGAGAATTTCTGGGAACAGTGCTTTCGTGGTGCCAGGGCTGTCATCGAGCAGCTATTCCCCATTTTCAAGATCAATCTCACCCAGATTAAGAATATTCGACAACGACCTCGTTGTTAATCGCATCACCAGTAACTATTACGGGCACTTGGCGCAGCGCACAGCTCCCTTTTTCCATACAAGGTTCCGCTATTGGCGTATTCCTCTGCGGCGGGATAGAGATCACAAACTGTCCTACATCCTGAACGTGACGTAAGGCAGTTCCACCGGAATTCATGTGCGGACCGTCTTTCTTGGTCTGTCGCATCAGGAGTCATATTGACACTCGCGTCTTCCCCTCCACCGTTCTGCTTCTCCATCCCTATCAGGCGGCTCCATCCCACCAGGTAGTGATTCGCGTCGTGGGGCCAGGAAACGCCCCACCGAGTTACATAGCTGTCGATTTCAGATGGTGGTATCGTCTGCTCTAGGCCCCAGCCGCCGCTCAACCATTCATGGCTGCCCTCGACCATCACTGTGCCCACGACGACCTTCACCCGTTTGTCTCTGAATCCTACGCGCCCGTACACATTCCACCGTCGCAGGCCAATGGCTCTTCTCAGCCGGGGATTGAAACTACTCAGAACTGCCCGGGTCATACGACAAAACAGCTTGGTGTTAGTGGAACTGACGATATAGTAGATGCCCGACGGTCCAATCTCGACCAGACACTCGTAATCAGTCTTATCGAGCTTTGCGTAGGGTTGCAGCAACAGTGAGCCTCGGCATCCGCCATATCGTTCCAGGATCGGAAGCACCTGAGCTTCGCTATCGCCGAGCTTTACATCCCCCAGTTTTCTCATCATGTGCTCTGCTCGAGCGGCTTCGTAGTACAGATAGGCTCGTGCTAAGCCATAGCAAATCAGCACAAGAACAAGAGTTGCTGCTATTGCCAGTACAAGTCGCGCCGGTGTCTTTTTCATTGGCTTGGGGGACTTTAGTCACGTCACCAGTAACTGTTACGGGCGCTTGGCGCAGCGCACGCCTCTTTTCTTTCTTTCCAGGTTCCCCTATTGGCGTATTCCACTGCGGCGGGATAGAGATCGCAAACTGTCCTACATCCCGAACGTGACGTAAGGCAGTTCCATCGGACTTCATGTGCGAATCGTTTTTCCTCCTCCGACGCGGATGGGGTAATCCAGGTGAAGGCTCCCTCCCCTCCGCCGTCCTGCTTCTCCATCCCTATCAGGCGACTCCATTCCACAAGGTAGTGATTCGCGTCGTGGGGCCATGGAACGCCCCACCGAGTTACAAATCTGTCGATTTCAGATGGTGATATCGTCTGCTCTAGGCCCCAGTCTCCTGCCAACCATTCATGGCTGCCCTCGACCACCACCATGCCTACTACGACCTTAACCCGTTTGTCTTTGAACCCTACGCGACCGTACACGTTCCACCGTCGCAGGCCAATTGCTCTTCTCAACCGGGGGTTGAGGCTGCTCAGAATTGCTCGGGTGATGCGATAAAACCCACCAGCGTTGCGATCCTCGATGTAGTAGATGCCCGAAGGGCCAATTTCGACCAGACACTCGTAATCATTCTTATCGACCCCTGTGTAGGGTTGCCGCGAGCTTCGGCAGCCGCCATATCGCTGCAGCATCGGAAGCACCTGAGCTTCGCTGTCGCCGAGCTTTACATCTCCCAGTTCTCTCATCATGTGCTCTGCTCGAGCGGCTTCGTAGTACAGATAGGCTCGTGCTAGGACATAGCAAATCAGCACAAGAACAAGAGTTGCCGCTACTGCCAGTAAAAATCGCGCTGGTGTTTTTTTCATGGGCCTGCGTTAGGTAGCTTCTTATCGCATTCAATTGGGCAAAGCGCCGGAGCGCTAGTGTTAGGGTTGATTTGAGTTATGGTTCCCCAGTCGGCCGTGTCGCTCGCCGTCTGGTTGGGGTAAAAGCCGGGCGGGGTCGGGGAAGGAGATCCCCATGCCCCATACCAGGTACCATTCGAATTTGGCCAGAAGACCTGCACCCCCTGACGATCCACAAGAAGCTGCATCTGCACCGAGTATGCTATAACCGGAGCGTCCATATGGTCAGTAAACTGCCCGAAACCGTCGCCATTGTTGTTGGGGCTTTTGCATATGGTGCCTGGATTGTTTGTCTGCCACGAGCATATAATTGCCGCCGAAGTTGTAGCATTCGCTTCCCATAGCTCGATCTCCACCGGCGGCGGGGTTTTCCCGTACACGACCAACGGGTTAAGCGTCCCATTCTGAAGGTCGAACAACGAATACGTCACCGCCCTGTTCTTGACTCCACTCTGGTCCTGGTAATCGCTCACCGGAGCCAGAGCGCAGTTGACATTCCCTCTATGGCAAAAAGGCGGCTGGTTTTGGCCTGGTTGGTTTCCATGAGGCAGCGGGGACGCAGACTGAGCGAGGACAGTCAAGATTCCGTTTGTACCGTCGGGGTTCCAAAGCGCAGTCGCGACCCCGGAGGCGGTGGACACCCACGTACTGAGGTCGAAAGGCACGGCGCCGTTTAGGGCGGGCGCTGTACCCAGAGTGTTACCGCCACTGTCAAGCTGTATGACACCTGAGTTTCCGCCGCTGTCTGCGGGGACGGCATTCAACCTACGGCTGGACGTCTTTGTGGCTGCATTCCCCGCAGAACCGGAGGAATTGATAGTTACACCGCCACCTGCAGTCGCTTGGATGATCGATAGCGTCGTCTGAGCTGGCGCTTGATAGGTCCAGTTTGTCGAACCGGAAGTCAAATTGAATGAGGCGATCTGGCTGACTTGCGTGACGCCATCTGCGGCGGTGGTCTGCCCACTCGCGAATGCAACACCGTTTTCGCCAAGGACGAGTGTTGGAGACTGCTGAAAGGTCACACTCTGCGGGCTAAAGGGCAAGCTGTAAGGAGTCCCGGCAACGCCGTTGGTCACATCGGCCGCTTGATAGGGGTATTGCTGGACGACAGGCGACGAGACCGTCCAGGTGGCTAAGACTCCTCCCTGGCCGTCAGGGATGATTGGTCCGGGGAGCAAAGCTTGGTTTTGAGTAGTGCTGCTGAGAACAACCTCAGAAGCCGTGTTCCCGTTCAAGCCATAGAGATAGAGGGTGTCGGAAGTGATGGCATTGTTGTTCGTGTTGCGAACTTCATATTCGACGTAAAGCGTGCCATCCGTGTTCACCATCGGCGGACCCACGCAGCACTGAACGGTTATCGAACTTCCATTGTTCGTAAGCGTCGAGCCCTGGAACTCCATCGATTCGACGCTACCGTTGGGGTACGCTTCGCTTAAGGATGGCAACCCAGAATTGCTCGGCTCCGCTATGAACGCCACTCCATCGCCGCGGACTGCGATTTGCGGAGCCGCACAAATATACCCGTAGCCCTGTACTCCTTCTGCTTGCAGTTGCCACAAAGGTTGTCCCGCCGGGCCAAGATCAACCACGGTCAGCGGGGCGCCTGAGGGGCAGGTTGTTATGATCAAGCCGCCAGAACCGTCGGGAACAGCATTGTTGAGGAGCGGTGGTACTTGAATTTGTCCAATTTGTTCGCCGTCAGCCATGAGAGCCTGAATGATGGACTGGGTCCCGTCTGCGCTGAGAGAGATTGAGTAAAGATCGGGGCCGTTAGCCGACGGCACTGCCTGAGCCAGCTGTATTACTGAGAATCCAGGCGCTGGTGGCGGTGCAGACCAAATGGTAGCACCTGATGGGAAGGATGTTTCAGATAAAATTGTGGCCTGTCCTTGTGCCGAGACCCCTTCCGCGGTCGCAGTAATCGTAACCTGGCCCGCGGCAAGACCGGTCAGAATCGCTGTGCCATTCGGGTTGGGCGAGACGCTGGCAAAGCTGGGGTTGCTGACCGTCCAGGTCGCATCGAACCGCGGAATTCCGAGATTGTCGATTGCGGTGAATTGCTGTGTTCCCCCAACAAGCATGTTCACAACCGCTGGAGTGACCTGTAGCGAAGGCGGCGCCGGCGGTACCACAACCGATTGATACGTCTCAGCGCTTGCCAATTCAAGAGAGCTAGAGTCGACGCCCCCTGTAATCAACACGAGTCCGTCGGTGAGCAGCGCTGCTGAATGACCGCCACGCGCGTCGTTGAGGTTGCCCGCTAGGGAGAACGCGCCGGCGACGGGATCGTACAACTCGCCCGTGCCCACGACCTGGCCACTGCTGTTAAAACCGCCGACGATGAGTACGTCACCGCTAGACAACATCGTTGCGGTGAAGGACGAGGCTGCTGTAACGAGGCTTCCCGTCACCGTGAACAACTGAGTCGAGGGATTGTACAATTCAGCCCTGGCCAAATCTGTGCCACCCACAGAAGTCGATCCGCCGGCAATGAGCACGCTCCCCGTATTCAACAGGCTGGCCGTTTGGCCAACACTCGCGGTATTCAGAGAGCCAACATTAGTGAAAATTCCCGTTGTAGGATTGTAAAGCTCAGCAATCGCAACGGCGGTTTGAAGCGAACTCTCGCCTCCAGCAATTAGGACCGTTCCATCGTTGAGCAGCGTCGCGGAGTGTGTGTCACGGGGCGTATTGAGACTGCCCGTGGTAGAAAAACTACCGGCCGACGGATCGTAAAGCTCGGCGGGAGCAGGATCGCCGTTTGTGCCATCGCCTCCGGCAATTAGTACCATCCCGCTGGCGAGCAGCGTTGCAGTGTGGAACGTCCGGGCCATGTTGAGGCTGCCGGTAGGCGAAAATGTTCCGGCGTTCGGATCATAGAGTTCTGCACTCGCAGTTTCGGTAACTGCTCCTGAACCATCGGAGACCTCACCCCCTGCAATGAGGACCAGGCCACTATTCAAAAGAGTGGCGGTATGGTTGAAGCGTGGAACATAAAGACTGCCTGCAGCGGAAAAAGTTCCTGACACAGGGTCGTAGAGTTCGGATGTCCCTCGGATGTCCCAATGATGGCCCCGCCGTAACCCAACCCGCCGACGACTAGAGCTTTCCCGCTCTGAAGAACTGTCTCCGTGTGGAGGGTCCGAGGAGTGTGGAGACTCCCGGTTGGCCTGAATCTCGAGGGCGTCCCGGTGAGCGAGGCTGAGCCAATAATCGTACCAACCGTGGCCTGAATCGTCGTCGGTCCTTCGCTGACACCAGTAGCAACCCCAACGCTGGAAATGGTAGCAACGGTAGTGACTGACGAAGTCCAAGAGGCGCTGGCTGTTATGTTGCCATTTGTTCCGCCAGTAAACGTTCCCGTTGCCGTGAATTGTTGGGTAGCCCCGACAGGGAGCGAGGGATTCTGTGGGGTAATCGCGATCGATGTGAGCGTTAGCACACTCTGATTCAATACCGAGGAAGAACTGCTTGCGTAGTTGCTGTCGCCGCTGTAAATGGCCGTAATGGAATGCGATCCGACCGCGAGGGTAGCAATACTGAAAGCGGCGACTCCGCCGCTGACTGTGCTCGTCCCCAACGTGGTGCTTCCGTCCAAGAACGATACCGTTCCGGTGGCTGCAGCAGGCGTTATGACTGCTGTGAACGTTACAGGGGCACTGTAGGGTGCAGGATTTGTCGATGAGGTTAATGCTACCGCTGAACCTTGCTCGACCACCTGCTTGAGCGTCGACGAAGTGCTACTGTTGTCGTTGGCGTCGCCTCCGTAAGCGGCCGTGATCGAGTGCGATCCCAGTGCCAGCGTCGAAATGCTGAAGGTCGCTATCCCGCTGCTGAGGGTGCCTGTTCCCAATGTTGTGCTTCCATCTTTGAAAGTTACTGTTCCGGTTGCTGCCGAGGGCGAGACCGTAGCAGTGAAGGCGACCGTGACGCCAGATGCCGATGGGTTTGACGATGAAGCCACCGTGGTGGTCGTGTTCGTTTTGTTAACGGTCTGAGTCAGTGCTGAGGATGTACTGGTGTTGTAATTTGTGTCGCCGCCATAGACGGCGGTGATCGAGTGCGATCCGGCAATCAGGGTCGATGTGCCGAAGGTTGCTTTGCCGCTGCTGACCGTGCCCGTTCCAAGAATGGTGCTTCCGTCCTTGAAAGTGACGGTTCCCGTCGCTGCGGACGGCGAGACTGTGGCTGTGAACGTCACGGATGAGCCGTAGGTGGATGGGTTCTTGGACGACGCTAGCGTGAGGGTCGTGTTGGCTTTGTTTACCGTCTGGGTCAGCGTCGATGATGTGCTGGTGTTGTAGCTCGTGGCACCGCCATAGGCAGCGGTGATCGAGTGTGATCCCGCAGTCAGCGTGGACGTACTGAAGGTCGCCTTGCCGCCGCTGAGCGTGCCGGTTCCCAGCGTTGTGCTGCCGTCATTGAATGTTACGGTTCCTGTCGCCGCTGAAGGTGTGACCGTCGCGGTAAATGTTACCGACGATCCATAGGTCGACGGATTTGCAGATGAAGAAAGAGCGGTCGACGTATTCGTCTTTGCGAATGTGAATTCACTGAAACCTGCGCAAACAATAAGGATGAGAGCAATAGATCGGCATGTCCTATAGATCAAGACGGCACCTCCAAGAACGTGAGCTTTAAAAATGAATCGACCAAAACCTTGGGCCCCTTGGGACAAGAGTTCTTCCTTGACTAGGGCTCCTCGAAATGCAAAACGGTTCGAATCAGTTGCTGCAGGAAAGCTCGACGAAGGGCTGGGAAGGTAGGGGGAATCGGAGAATCAGGTAATGAGAATAGATCAAAATGACCGATAAAACCGGCGTACTTGCCCACTATTGTCCTTCCTCTCGTCGCCCGAAAATAGTCGAACTCGGTTCACCAACGCCCGTCCTTACTCAATAACTGGGCGCGATGACCGCACATCACGCTCGCACTTTCAGACTTCAAGGGGAAGCAATGAAAAGCGTCTGGCAAACTGATGGCTGTGACAGATCCTGATCATTAATTTGCAACATATTAGGTGAAAGTGCGCTTGGATGTCGGTGTGTGTAATCACAGTCCTCCGTGATTCCTCGCATCTATGTCCGACTCTGATCGGCTAGAACTCTGGGGCGCCCAAGAATTCGCTGGAAGTTCTGTGTCTTCCCGCGCGTCAATGGGAACTTGGCTGTCTGCCGCTGCGCAGCTCAAAAGCGCAGGGATGCCATCCCCAGCTTGATGCCTGGAATCGCCGACGTCACAAAGGTTCCGAAATTGTCCGCCAAGATCGACCAACTCTCAAAGGGTGGCTCGCTAAGGGCGCAGGACGAATTCGCCAACAGTGTCCGTTCTGGGCGGAGAATGCGAAGGTCGGATACAAAATGATCAACGCGAGAGCGGAGACGGTTGCCAGCAGGCCTGCGTTTCGTGACCCCTTCCGATCTCGTCGTTGCTTGATCCCTGCGGACGCGTTTTACGAATGGGTGCAAGAGGGCAAGCAGAAATCTCCCTTTTGTTTTTTGCTGGCTGATGATTCGGTCTTCGCCTTTGCAGGAATCTGGGACCGCTGGAGAAACCCTGACAAGGAATGGATTGAGACTTGTTCCATCATCACTACTTCGGCAAACGCTCTCTTGGCCGGGATTCACGACCGAATGCCGGTCATTCTGAAGCCTGAAGCCTATGACCTATGGCTCGATCCGGGCTTTACAAAGGTGGACGATCTTCACCACTTGCTCAAGCCATTCCCCGCCGTGGCCATGCGCCACCATCGTGTGAGCACTCACGTGAATTCGGTGAAGAACGACGATCCCGACTGTGCCGAGGAATTCGTTCCAACACTGTTGTTTTAGACATCCCAGGATAGTTTCCAGACCGCGCCATCCCGGAGTAAAGTGACGCCAAGCGCGTTTCCGGGGACCTACCCTAGATCGACAGTCAAATCTCTGTCAATGAGTAGTTTGGCTGTAATCTTAATCGCAGGATTTCGGCGCACGTACGAAATGGCGACTGCACGGCAAATTGAAACATTCCCAGAACAGGGCATATGACTCGGAACCGAGCGCACGAGCGGAGAGCTAGTCAGTTTTCTGCGGGCTCTCAACATGGTCAACAATCTGGATTTCCACCGGTTTCTTTGAAGATTTCCCTTCGGCGATAGCTGATATCGGCGACGGTAGCGCCTCCCGCAACCTATCTAACAATTGGGCGTAGTCCTCGTCGGTAGCGGCACGAAAGAGGGGAAACTCTTGTGAGACAACTTTATTGAATAGGTCGATTTTCGGCTTCACCTCTCTTCGATAAAAAGCATCTTCGAGAGCGTAGAAATTCCGAAGAAATTCCCTTTCCGACTGGGGCAGAAACCACAGCCGGAGATAGTCCACATCGCTCGAAAACAGCAGCGGAGCCTGTTGCACGTCAATCGACATCACCGAGCGCTGCGTCTCTTCGAGCGGGATTGGTTCAAACGTGCCCGTCACCAGCACGGTTTCGTCCGGCTTCGGCGGTGCCGCCGGTTGACCTTGCGATGCTGGCGTTGGTCCGGCGGGCGATGCGGTCTGCGGCGGCACTTGCTGGGCGAAGGAAGGAGCGAGGAGAGCGAGCAGAGCAAAAGCAAGGACGACTTTCACGCCCGAATTATCGGCCACATTCGCAGGAGGCGCGAGGTACTTCAGTGACAAAGTAGATAGTTTAGGAGCTCAATTATATTGTATGCTGCTGCCATGCGAATTGATGCCTACCTGCAACAAAGTCCCGTCTGCGAAATCAATCGCGCCTTCCGCCGGATCGACCAGCAGGTCACGCGACTCCTGCTGCCCACGGGACTGCACCTCGTGGAGGCGCTCGTGATTTCGTCCATTCTGTTCGAAGAGCCGGGCACCGTAACTCCATCGCTGCTGGCAGACACGTTCGCGACGACGCGCGGCAATATTAGCCATTGCATCGCGTCCCTCGAGGCTAAGGGGCTGCTCTCACGTCAAGTGGACGCCGAGGATACCAGAGTCTTTCACCTCCGCCTGAAACCGGCGGGCCGGAAATGCGCGATGCAGGTGGTGCGTACTCTCGACCGCCTTCAGCGCACATTCGAAAAGAGGATTGCGCCGGCTGAACTTCGGGGAGCGATCAGGACGATTCGAGCCGTTCAGGAACTCTGTGCCGCCAGCCAGTCCTCATGATGACTTCGAGAGTAGGCTGCGGGCGCGATAGACTAGCCGTGCAGAGTGTGCAGATTGATTTCTCTTCCCCACCATTTTCACCAGCTCATCGCGGACTCGCCGGACAGCGTACTGCTGGAGACTGCCCGGCTCGACCATGCCCATCCTTGCAGCTGGCTGTTCCTGCACCCTGTCGAGGTGATTCGAGCCAACACGCTGAACGAACTGCCGCGTCTGTTTGAGGTCATCGAAAGAGGTGTCCAGGATGGGTGTTATGTGGCGGGCTTCCTAAGCTACGAGTGTGGCCATCACTTCGAGCCGAAGTCGAACATTTCATCCCGAGGAGCGAGGAAGGGCCCCTTAGCCTGGTTCGGAGTCTACAAAGGGACGCATGTTTTTGATCACATGACCGGGCAGACAACTCCAGACCTGCCGGTTAATCGACCTAGGGGATCGGCTGCTGAGCAAGCCCAGAGGCACATCTCGGAGATCCGCCTGGACATCGATCGCGAGGAGTATTGCCAGCAAGTCGGGCGGATTCGGGACTACATCGCGGCCGGCGACACCTACCAGGTCAACTTCACTACGAGAGCGCGCTTCGACTATGACGGCTGCCCGGCGGCGCTGTTCCGCTATCTGTGCGAGCGGCAGCGAGTACCTTACGGGGCTTTCCTTCATGTGGATCGGCAGTACATCCTGTCGCTTTCGCCGGAGCTTTTTTTTCGTATTGAGGATGGCCGTATCACGACTCGCCCGATGAAGGGCACCGCACGCAGGGGTAGGAGTCTGGAAGAAGACCAGCGGATGAGGAACTGGCTGCAGCAGGACCCAAAGAACCGGAGCGAGAACGTCATGATCGTGGATCTGGTGCGTAGCGATCTAGGCAGGATTGCCCAAGTTGGCTCGGTGCAGGTGGAGGATCTCTTTACCGTCGAAACCTATGACACCTTATTGCAGATGACCTCGGCGATTTCCGCACGTTTGCGGCCGGATACGAGTTTCTATGAAACCTTCCGGGCTTTATTTCCTTGCGGTTCGGTCACCCGAGCGCCGAAGTGCCGCACCATACAGATCATTCAGGAGATTGAAAACGGACCTCGGGGCGTGTACACGGGTGCGATTGGATTCTTCGCGCCAAACCGCTCTGCTGTCTTCAATGTTCCGATCCGAACGATCGTTCTGAAGGAGGGCCAGGGCGAAATGGGAATCGGCAGCGGCATCACCTTCGATTCGGTGGCAGAGCACGAGTACGAAGAATGTTTGCTGAAGTTGCAGTTTCTGGGCCAGTCCACACCCAGCTTCCAGCTTTTGGAGAGCCTGCTCTGGGACGGAGAATATCATTTTCTTGAGGGTCATTTGCAGCGACTGGAATCCTCGGCCCAGTACTTTGATTTTGCTTTCGACAAGAACAGAGTTCGGGCGGCGCTCGATCAGCACCAGGATCGTCTCGCACCCGGCAGTCCATCCAAAGTCCGCCTCCTCCTGGATCGCAGTGGTGCAGTCTCGATTGAAAACGTAGCATTGAACGCACAACCGTCCAGTGGAACGATCGCCCTTTCGCCAATCCGGACTTCGTCCGAGGATCGGTTCCTGTATCACAAGACGACCCACCGCGAGTTCTACGATCGCCTCCATCAAGAGGCCCGGCGTCTGGGGCATGAAGATGTCGTTTTTGTAAATGAGCGGGGCGAGCTCACGGAGGGAGCACACAACAACCTCTTCGTCGAGATCGACGGCCAACTCTTCACGCCCCCGGTAGAGTGCGGCTTGCTGGCTGGGGTCTACCGTGGAAGGCTCCTCGCCAGTGAAGCGAAAGCATCGGAGCGAATTCTCATCCCTTGGGTGCTGCGCATGGCCGACGCAATCTACCTTTGTAACTCGGTTCGTGGCCTGCGTAAGGTGCGTCTGGCAGGGCAACTACCGACGGCAGTAAGCGATCTTGGCGAAGTTTGTACCGTTTCTGAGACCGCTTAGTACGTTTTGCATCGCAAATTGTTTTTCCTCATAATGGGTATAGATAGGCTGATGTTAGCTCCGGCGCAAACCGAGAACCACGAATCCCTGGCGCACCTCGATCTCGAAACAGAGATCGTGCGGCTCAAGCGCCAGATGAATGCCGTCATCCTGGCGCACTTCTATCAGGAATCGGAAATCCAGGATCTGGCCGATTTTGTAGGGGACAGCCTGCAACTGTCGCAGAAAGCCGCGGCTGCCTCCGCGGATGTAATCGTCTTCTGCGGCGTGCTGTTCATGGCCGAGACCGCTAAGATCCTCAACCCCAACAAGCTTGTCCTGCTTCCCGACCTGAAGGCCGGCTGTTCGTTGGCCGGCGGCTGTCCCGCGAATCAGTTCCAGGCGTTTCGTGAGCGTTACGCCGATCATGTGGCGATCACTTACATCAACTGCAGCGCTGAGGTCAAGGCGCTCAGCGATATCATCTGCACGTCCAGCAACGCGGAGAAAATCATCCGGCAGATTCCGCTCGAGCAGCCCATCGTGTTCGCGCCTGACCAGCATCTAGGCCGCTACCTCATAAAGAAGACGGGACGGGACCTGCGGCTTTGGCCGGGGAGCTGCATTGTCCACGAGATGTTTTCCGAGCGCAGCCTTGTGCAACTGAAGGAGCGCCACCCCAAGGCAAAAGTCCTGGCGCATCCCGAGTGCCCGGAAGCGGTGCTGCGCCATGCGGATTATGTCGGCTCGACAACTGGAATTCTCAGATGCGCCGAACAGAGCCCGGCGACTGAGTTCATTGTCGCTACCGAAAATGGCATCCTCCATCAGATGGAGAAGTCTTGCCCGGAGAAAAAGTTCATTTCGGCTCCCGGCGAGGGCGGCTGCTCGTGCAGCGAATGCCCGCACATGAAGCTCAACACGATGGAGAAGCTCTACCTTTGCATGAGGGATCGCACGCCTGAAATCTCCCTGGACGAAAAGTTGCGCCAGCGCGCCCTGAGCCCCATCCTTCGTATGTTGGAGATGAGCTAGAAGTTGCCCACGTTGGTTTCCATGTCCGAATCGCTTGACCCCTCCAGTTACCGCGAACTCTTACGCCGATCCCTAGCAGAAGATTTAGGCGCCGGGGATATCACCACGGACACGATCGTGCCCGCCGGACGGCGCGCCCGCGGGCAACTGATCGCCAAGGCCCCGCTAGTCCTCGCCGGGATCGATCCCTTCCTCGAAGTCTTCCGGCTTCTGGATCCAACAGCGGTAGCGGAAATCGGACGCAAAGACGGGGAGGAACTCCTCCCGGGCGATAGTCCCGTCGAAGTGCACGCCTTGGCGCGCTCGTTGCTTTCTGGGGAACGCGTGGCCTTGAACCTGCTCCAGCGGCTCTCCGGCGTTGCCACGCTCACGCGCCGCTTTGTGCGCGAGGTGGCACGCACGGGTGCGCAGATCCTGGATACAAGAAAGACCACTCCGGGCCTGCGCGGGCTGGAAAAATATGCGGTCCGCGTCGGCGGAGGCCGCAATCATCGCAAGGATCTGGCGGAAGCCGTCCTGATCAAGGAAAATCATATTCGAATGGCGGGCGGAGTGGCGGCGGCGCTCGAAGCCATGCAACCTGCCAAAGGCCGCGTGGCGTGGATGGAAATCGAAGTCACGAATCTCGACGAGTTGCGCGACGCGCTCGCTCACAGGCCGGACGATCATAGTCCCATTGTGATCCTTCTTGATAACATGCAACCCACGCAGGTACGCCAGGCGGTCGAGCAGGTGCGGCATGCGGAAGACGGTCGGCGCGGTCCAGCATACGATCCGGAGAAAAGAATTCGCCTCGAGGCCTCCGGCGGTATCACGCTCGCGAACGTAAGGCAGTTCGCGGATGCCGGCGTGGACTGGATTTCGGTCGGCGCGTTGACCCACTCCGCTCCGGCAGTGGACTTGAGCTTCGAGATTGAACCCGCATAATGCAAGAAACCTTACGGACAGATATTCTCGTTATCGGCAGCGGCCTGGCTGGGCTCGCGGCGACCTGGGACGCGGCCAAACGCGGCTGCCAAGTCACTCTGCTGACGCGCGCCGAAAAAGCTGAGGAAAGCAACACCGATCGGGCGCAGGGCGGAATCATCTATCGCGCGCCAGCGGAATCCCCAGAACAACTTGTCGCCGACATCCTCTCGGTTGGCGGTGGCCTGAGTTCCCCCGAAGCCGCCCGCCTGCTGAGCTGTGAAGGCCCGCGGCTGGTGAAGGAGATTCTGATTGACGAACTGGGCGTTCCCTTTGATGTCTCCAAGAATGATTCCCCCACGGACAATCCCGGGCAGCTTGACCTGACCCGCGAGGCGGGCCATTCCCTGCCGCGCATTATTCACTACAAGGATCAAACCGGCTTCGCGATTGAGCGAGCGTTCCTGGAGCGGGTCCGCTCGCACCCGAACGTGAAGGTGATGTCTCATGCGACCGCCGTGGATTTGTTGACCGTCTCGCACCACTCCCTCGAGCCCACCGACGTCTATCGCCCGCTGACCTGCGTCGGGGCTTATGTGCTCGATCGGAAGGCGGAGAAGATATTCTCACTATTGGCAAAAGAGACCATTCTCGCCACGGGCGGGCTGGGCACCGTCTTCCGGCATACGACGAATCCCCCGGGGGCGCGCGGCGATGGCATCGCCATGGCCTACCGGGCTGGAGCGCGCTGCATGAACATGCAGTACATCCAATTCCATCCGACCGCGCTGCTGGCGCCCGACGGCTGCTTCCTGATTTCCGAGACGGTACGCGGCGAGGGAGGCCGTCTGGTGAATCGTCACGGGAAGGAATTCATGCAACGGTTCCATCCCGACGGCTCGCTGGCGCCGCGCGACATTGCCGCCCGCGCGATCTACCAGACGATGCTCGAGTCGGGCGAGCCTTGTGTTTACCTGGACATTACTCACAAGCCCGCCGATCAGCTTCGTGAACGTTTCCCCGGCATCTACGCCGTGTGCATGGAGCGCGGCATCGACCTCACACGCGAACCCATCCCGGTGGTCCCCGCCGCGCACTATAGCTGCGGCGGCATTGCCACCGACGACTGTGGCCGAACGACGGTGGAACGGCTGCGGGCGGTGGGCGAAGTCGCGTGCACCGGATTGCAGGGCGCCAACCGCCTGGCCAGCACATCCCTGCTCGAATGCCTGGTTTGGGGAACGCGGGCTGGGGCGCAAGCCGCGCAAGGCATCAGGCGAGGCGACGATTTCTACTTTCCCAAGGTGGCGGACTGGCGGTACGAACACGAACCGGCTGACCCCGCCCTTATCGCTCAGGATTGGCTGACGATCCAGCATACGATGTGGAACTATTGCGGCCTGATCCGGAGCGAGAGACGTCTGAACCGGGCCATGCGGATTTTGCGCGAACTCGACCTTGAGATCGCGCGTTTCTACGAAAAGTGCGAAGTCAGCGATTCCATCATCGGCCTGCGCAACGGCATCCTCACAGCGCTTCTGATTCTGGAAGCCGCGCAACAATCCCGCGAAAGCCGCGGCTGCCATTACCGCGTCAACTGACTTAAACCGCCATTATTGGCTCCCGCACAATGTAGCGATACTTTTCCGATATGACTTCACGCCAGAACCATGATGTTCCCGAGTGTTCAGGGCGTTGTCAGGGAGTTCCTCCAACGTTTTGGATAATCTGCGGGATACCTCACCAATTTCACCCGCCCTCCGTATCAGCGGGCCTAACTCAGTCTGCAGGAAATCCAGCACGACCCGACTAGTAATCATTCTTGATCGCCAAAGCGGTCGGCACTCTACTGAATGGCTGCGATGCTCTGCCCATGATCCGATTCGTGCAACTCGTCAGTACTCCTCTGGCAAAAATAGCGTGGTTGCGGACCGGTCTGCTTCGGTGATTATCCAGAGCGCCTCCCCTGCGTCTGTCTGGTAGCTGCTTAGCAACCGAAACCCGTGAGCCACGCTGTACTCATTACTCTGCGAAATCACTTGGTTCCAGTTCGCCCCAGTCCCCGATTGCATGACGGGCCAAGAAACAGGTAGGCGGATGCTTCGCTCTCTCGCGTGCAGCCAGCGCCCGGGCGTAGCCACAATTTGCCCAAGTGGGAACAATGTAAGCATGGCGGTGACTCCTCTCTTCGGCACATGCGGGCGAACTTGCTCGCAGGTGGCCGTCTAAAAAACGGAATTACGAATTCGGAAGGGACGGCCCGATCGGCACCGCCACGCAAGGCTAGAACGATTGTGAGAACCGCGCTTCAAGGAATTCGCCCAGTTTGGCCGTGGCCTTGAACTGTGGCGTTGGGTCCAGTTCCTTGAACGCCGAGGTGAACGCGTTCGACAGGCTCCAGATCGTCCGCGCCCGGAATTCCTCTTACTTTGGCTCGAAGTAGGGGTCGTGCATGGTCCGGGCAAGGTGTTTAGGAGCTTCCAATCTGCCCTCGACAAAGGCCTCGTAGATGACGACCTCGGCAGTAACATCCGCCAGATCACTTCGCTGCCACCCCTCCACCTGCTTTCGCATGGCTCGAAGTTGCGCGCATGCGGTCAACGCCGACTGAGATGCAGTCGATCAACGAGAACGATTTCGAGTGCTTCGCCAGCACCGGCGGGAACACGTCTGAGACAATGTCTCCGAGCCTCTGATATTCCGTCTGTTTAGGATGTTCCAACTGAAGGACGGGATCGGGCAAGTGCTTCAATCGGATGGCGCGTCCAGTATGATTCGAACCAACAACCTCGTCGGCGCGACAGCGCTGAATCTCTACCACCTCGTTCTCTGAGCAAGCAGACCTTCCGGCGCGAGGACCATGATTTCAGGCACCAGACGCTTGTCTCCAAGCCGAACGTGGCGTGTGGATACGCTACAATCCACAATCACTTCTCAAGTGGAACGGGAGCTTGCATAGGCATGGCGGGACCCATTGTTGAATCAATACAACTAAAGATCCACGAACAGATTGAGCGCACGGAGCATCTGGTTCGATTGGTTCCTTCCGACAAAATCGGATGGGATCCGCGGCTGCCGCAAGGCTCGGCTGATATGGGTCATCTGCTGGGGCATTTGCTGGACTGCATGGCTGGATTCTGTGCTGTATTCCATGCTGCATTCCCACTTCAGCTCGCAGATTTCTCGGAGTTGCAGGCATTGCCAGTAAATCACTTTTGCAGGCCAGAAGAAGCACTCAGTCGCATCCGAGAGTACGCGGCGCATATTGGACAAGGCTTTGATTCATGCACGGATAACGATTTGCCTCGGGTCGTCCCTTCAGTGTTTGTTCCGCAGGGTGAACCGCTAGCAACACTATTGCTCGGAAATCTCGAGCACTTGATTAATCATAAATACCAGCTCTTCTTCTATCTAAAGCTCTTAGGCATTCCCGTCATGAGCAAAGACATTTATCAGTGGCGAGGAACTCCGGCTAGCGCCGACTGAAACGCGCTCGGAGACATCCCGTGCAGTTGCCTATATGTGAATGTTGTTTTTAGCAATTTTGAATTTGAGACTCATACTCCATTGCGAGGTTTTCTATGCAGATTTGCTCCTTCTTACCGTCGGCCACCGAGATTTTGTTTGCGCTCGGTCTGGAGAACTCGGTTGTAGGCGTGACCTTCGAATGCGATTTTCCTCCCGAAGCTGCGAAAAAAAACATCGTTGTGAACACCAACCTTGCCCACGATCTGACATCGGCGGAAATCGACCGCGACGTAAGCGAAGCTTGCTCTCACGGTGAGGACCTTTATCGAATCGATATCGGCAAGTTGGAAGCAATCAAGCCGGACCTTATCGTCACGCAGGAACTCTGCGATGTGTGCGCTATCAGCACATCGTATGTGGCGAAAGCCGTTCACCAACTTTCGTCAAAGCCGCAGGTGCTTTCGTTGACGCCGCATACCCTGGAGGATGTGTTGAAGGACGTCTTGCGGGTTGGCGAAGCTACCGACCGGAATGCCGAAGCCCGCGAGTTGGTATCGTTGCTGAGGGAGCGGATCGCCAAAGTTCGTCAGATGGCGAAGCCACAAAGGCCCACGGTAGTCTGCCTGGAATGGCTGTCGCCGCCTTTCAACGGAGGCCACTGGATCCCGGAGGTGATTGACATAGCGGGTGGTGTCGATCCGCTGGGCAAGCTGGGAAAGGACAGTTACCGCATGGAATGGGATCAGGTGTTGCGCGTCGACCCCGACGTAGTCCTGGTCATGCCGTGCGGCCACAACCTGGAAAGATCGGTCGCGGAATACCATGCGACACAGTTTCCGGAAGGGTGGAAGCAAGTTAAGGCTGTGCGCAACGGCAGGGTATATGCGGTAAATGCAAGCGCATACTTCTCTCGTCCAGGGCCGCGTTTGGTCACCGGACTGGAGATCATGCAATCGCTGCTGCAGGAAGACCGGCCGCAAGAACTGCTCACGAACAGTTGGATTCGCTTATAACTAGCCGGTATATCTTCGGGTGAAACTCAAAATGGGCGCGGTGCAGTGGACGTCACCACCCACGCGCTGCGTTTGACCTTTTTTTTGTATCGCTGTATAAATCACGAGTCTGGTATTTGGGAAGGCGGTTAGAATCCGCCACTGCCCCGCAACTGTATTCGCTGAGAACTGAGCTCAATTACGCCACTGGACAATGCTCCGGGAAGGCTGCTCAGGTTCGACGAAGCGTAAGTCAGGAGACCGGCCAGACGCTAACCCAAGGCGTATTCGACTTCGATGGGAGAGTCGGAGAGCGTTCTGACGAATTGTCTTCAAGCCGCGTCTGAAAGCTGCCTGTAGCATCCCGCTCGCGTTAGGGTCGCCGTGTGCCCCGGGTGAGCATGCAAGACATATCTCGAAAAGCCATCACGTTCGTGTTGGGCGGTGTGCGAAGTGGCAAGAGCCGCTACGTCCAGACGCTTGCCGCTGGCGTTTCTCCCGTGGCCTTTGTCGCGACTGCCCAACCTGCAGACGAAGAGATGCGACGGAAGATCGAACGCCACCGGGCCGAACGTCCCCAGGAGTGGCGGACAATCGAGGAACCGCTGGATCTCGACCGAGTGCTGGCGGAAGAAGCGTCCAATTACCAGATGGTGGTGGTCGATTGTCTTACGCTCTACGCCGCGAACCTCCTCGACACCGAACACGGGAATCTGATCGCGGTTGAAGAACGCCTGCAGAGGTTTTACGCGGCGTTGCGCACGGCGCCTTGTTCGATTGCGCTGGTATCGAACGAAGTGGGCAGCGGGATCGTTCCTCCGTTCCCCGAGGGACGCAAGTACCGCGATTTGCTAGGAGAGATCAATCAGCGGGTTGCGAGTGTCGCGGATAACGTTTTACTCATGGTCGCCGGACTTCCCCTTGCACTCAAGGGAGCGGTTGAGGTGCGTCCGTGAATGCATTTGCAATAGCGGGCACGGCCAGCGGTGTGGGCAAGACCACGGTTGCTCTCGCAATCATCGCGGCACTGCGATCACGAGGTTTGACCGTGCAGCCGTTCAAGTGCGGTCCCGACTTCATCGATGGCGGCCATCTTGGATTAGTTGCAAACCGCACCGTACGCAATCTCGACACCTGGATGCTGGATGCCGAAGCCAATCGCGAGATTTTTTTTCGCGCATCCGCGGGGTGCGACGTAGCTGTAACCGAAGGAATGATGGGGCTCTTCGACGGCGTGACCGGCAGTTCGGAGGAAGGCAGCACCGCCGAAATTGCCAAACTGTTCGACTTGCCGGTCGTTCTGGTCGTGGACGCCGGGAACAGCGCACGCAGCATTGCGGCAGTGATTCTAGGGTTCGAAACCTTCGATCCGGAGCTGCATTTTGCGGGCATTGTGCTGAACCGTGTCGCTGGCGATGCCCACTTTGGAATGCTTGAATCGGCGATTCGACAAGCATCGGCGGTTCCGGTGCTCGGCTGGCTACCGATGGAGACTGATGCGGCGATCCCCGAGCGACACCTTGGGTTGCACACTGCCGCCGAAGAAATTACAGCCAGCGTCTCCACTCTCACACGGTTGGGCAACCGTCTCGACATCGAGCAATTGCTGAAGGCGACGCGCTACCCACAACGATTTGAGATTGCCCCTAAAAGCAGCGGTGAGCTCAAGCGCGAAGTCATCCGCGTAGGAATCGCTCGCGATCGAGCATTCTCCTTTTATTACGAAGACAATCTCGATCTCTTGCGGGAGAATGGCGCCGAAATCGTAGAGTTCAGTCCGATTGCGGACTCAGCGCTTCCGGAGAATCTTCACGCTTTGTACTTCGGCGGTGGATACCCAGAGCTGCATGCGGCTGCGCTGAGCGACAATCGCAGCCTGCTCCAGGAGATCCGTGATTTTGCGAAGGCTGACAAGCCTATTTACGCCGAATGTGGCGGGTTGATGTATTTGGTTGAAACACTAACAACGATTGAAGGACGCAGTTATCCCATGGCAGGCATCTTGCCGGTCGCTGTCGAGATGACAAAGTCCTTGGTTCATTTCGGATACGCCGATGTGGAGTTCACGCACGATTGTCTGCTGGGAGAAAAAGGAACCCTCGTTCGTGGACACAGTTTTCACTGTTCTCGCGTAATTGCTCAAGATTCTCTGCGTTGCGCCTATCGTGTTGACTACTCACTTTCCGACCGAACAGAACAAGAAGGCTTCGTCATCCGACGCGTGCTCGTGAGTTATATCCATCTGCATTTCCGGTCCAATCCATCTCTAGTCTCGAACTTCCTGCAGCAGGCTGGTTCTCGACGTTTTGTGGAGGCACGATGAAACTTCAACTCGCGACGATCATCCTGCTGACTTCAACCGCAGTGCCGTGCTCCGCCAGTCGAATGGTGAAAGACGAACTGGGGCGCACGGTAGAGGTTCCGGATCATCCGCATCGAGTGGTTTGTTTGATCCCTAGTGTGGTGGATATTGTGTATTCGCTGGGCGCCGGAGCGGACGTCGTCGCTATCAGCGATTTCACCAAATACCCGAAAGAGGCCCTGCAGAAACCGAGCGTCGGACTTCCGCTCAATCCCTCCATCGAGACTATAGTGGCGCTGCACCCGGATCTTGTGCTCGGCACCGGAGATCTGAATGCGCTGGAATCGGCTGGAAATCTTCAGCGTCTCGGAATACCGGTATTCATGGTGGATCCGCACGGGATTGAGGGAATTTACGCGTCGATCCTCAGTCTTGGCAAGGCACTCAATCGGGAGACGGATGCTAACGCCTTAGTTGCGAAGTTGCGCCAGCGCGTTGACGCTGTGAAAGTTCGTGTCGCCGGCAAACCCAAGGTGCATGTCTTCATGGCGATCTGGTACGACCCGGTCATGACTATCGGCAAGCGTGCGTTCATCGGCGAACTGATTGAAGCGGCAGGCGGTCTCTCTGTGACGGACGATATCGCGCAAGAGTGGCCGCAAGTCAGTCTGGAGACCATTGTGAGCCGTCAACCGGACGCGCTTCTGCTCATGCGCGGATCGAAAATTTCGGTTGCGGAATTGAAGATGCGACCCGGCTGGGAACACATCCATGCAGTACAGCAAGAGCGCGTCTATTACACCGACGATCGGATTCAGTATCCAAGTCCGATCGCATTCGATGCACTGGAGGACTTAGCGAAACAATTTCATCCGTGAGCTTCATTCGCAAGCGACAAAGCTTGCGAACTGGGACTCTTAGACAACAACCAAACGACAGAATGTTCGGGAAGCGCGGTGAAATTCCGCCACTACCCCGTAACTGTGAACGCCGAGAACTGGGCAGGCAGGTGACTTGCAGCCACTGGGGACTGAATCCCTGGGAAGGTTGCCCAGATTCGTCGAGGCGTGAGTCAGGAGACCGGTTCTGCCGAGAACTAATTTCCGAGGGGAAAAATGAAATATCTCAGGCAAAATCATCCATGCGGAAGGTTCTTCTGCTTCCTCCTTCTGCCAAGTTTGCTCGCACTTGCAGCTCACGCCGCAACGGTTCGCGGCACAGTCGCTGACTCGCTCGGCGCTGTCATCTCGAATGCACGAATCGAGCTGATTGCCGGCCAAACAGTGATCCGTTCAGCGGCTACAGACGGCGAAGGAAAATACGAATTCCGCGATGTTTCCGCGGGCCGATACCAAGTCCAGGCCAACGCTCCGTCGTTCGACTTGACCGTGAGTAAGCCGTTCTATGTTGGGGAAGGCGCTAACGCCAATATCGATCTGCTTCTGGCCATCGGCGTGGTGTCCCAGGCCATCACGGTCACGGCCACGGGCACGCCGACTCCGCAGGCTCAGGTTGGCGCATCCGTCTCTCTACTCTCCAGAGACGATTATGCCGACAAACTGGACGTACACGAGGCGTTGCGGCTTGTACCAGGCGCGCAACTCACACAGAGTGGCGGGCGCGGCGGGCTGGGTGAGTTGTTTGTACGCGGCGGCAACAGTAATACGAACAAGGTGCTCATCGATGGCATTCCCGCCAACGACATCGGCGGCTCGGTCGATTTCGGCGTACTGACTGCGACTGGGATCGATCAAATCGAAGTGTTGCGCGGACCGAATAGTGCTCTATACGGGTCCGATGCGCTTGCCGGGGTCGTAAGCATGACGACGCCGCGCGGCATCACGCCTCTCCCTCAACTTACCTACTCGATGGATGGCGGGAATTTCGGGACCTATCGGCAAGAAGGAATCCTGGGTGGAAGCTACAAGCAGTTCGATTACTTCTCCGACTTTGCCCGCTTTGATACCGGCAATGCTGTCCCCAACAGCTCCTTCCACAATGGAACCTTTGCGGGGAATATTGGCTGGAGTCCGAAACCGAACACCGAGTTTCGAGCCACCGTCCGTCGTTTAGCGACTGGGCTCGGACTGCCCAATGCAATTCAGCTCTACGGTATCCCGGATGCGCAGGGTCAGAAAGACCAGCAATTCTACATCGGCGCTACCTTCCAACAGCAGACCACGGTGCGGTGGCACAATCTGATGCGCTATGGTGCGCTGCGGTTGCGCTCTCAGGCCACCGACTTCGCTGCGACCGGAATTCTTGACGATAGCTGCGGGATGGCGCCATATACCTATTCCTGTTATCTGGGAGCGCCCGTTACAGTTCACGGAGCGAACGGATACACCGCGAGTGGGCAGGCACTTTTTCAGTCTGTTCAGACGTATCCGAATCAATACATAACCAACACTGATCGCGATTTTGTTTACGCCCAAACGGAATACGAGATTAAGCCGCAATTGACGGCGCTTTTCGGGTTTCGCTACGAAGCCGAGCGCGGATTCACTCAGTCCAGCGCCGGCAGCAACCCCGCCGATCGCCGCAACTACAGCTACGCCATGCAGGTGGCAGGTAGCCTCGCCAACCGTTTGTTTTACACGGTGGGCAGCGGTCTGGAAAAAAACGCAGTCTTCGGATTGGCGGGCACGCCGAGAGCGTCGCTTGCCTATTACTTGCTCCGTCCCGATACATCCAGATTTTTTAGTGGGACGAAACTTCGCGTCAATTTTGGCACTGGCATCAAGGAACCTAGCATCTTTGAAGCCGGCGATTCGCTGTTCAGTCTGCTGCAATCTCCGCAGATCCCAAATGGCTCCCAACTCATCGCGCAGTATCATATCTCTCGCATCGGAGCCGAACGCTCGCGAACCTACGATGGCGGCCTTGAACAGAGCCTTTTCGATGGACGGGTAAAGCTGGGAATCACCGCCTTCCACAATGAGTTCGGCAGTGCGATTGAATATGTTCCGATGCAAGGGCTCGTGGATTTCGGTGTACCGCCTGCCATCGCCGATCTACTCCTCTACGGAGCCACCGTGAATTCATTGGCATTTCGTGCCCAGGGAGTGGAAACAGAGTTAGGATATCGGTTTGGACAGAGCCTCGTCGCTCGTGGCGGATACACTTACTTGGATGCGGTTGTGCAACGTTCCTTTAGCAGCGACGCACTTGGTCCGAGCTTCAACACCGCTGCAAACTTCTCCACGATCCCGATCGGGGTCTATTCGCCACTCATTGGAGCCCGACCGTTTCGGCGTGCGCCTCATAGCGGCTATATGGCGGTTACCTATCATCATTCAAAGTTGACGGCATCGTTGACTGGAACCTTCGTGGGCCGGCGGGACGACAGTGATTTTCTCTATGACAAGAATGGCGGTACAAGCCTACTTCTGCCGAACCGCAATCTCGATGCGGCATACCAAAAGCTCGATCTTGGAGGCAGTTATCAGCTAAGCCATGCGATTGGCGTTTATGCCGACCTCCAGAATCTTCTGGACCGTCACTATGACGAGGCGTTTGGTTATCCCGCGCTTCCATTCACTTTCCGGTCGGGCATCCGCATTACTCTCGGAGGGGAATCGTGGAAACTGAAATAACCGAAAAGCCCGCTTCGCGATTCTCCATGCAATGGGCCCGCCGGATAGAAGTTTCGGACGGTGCGCGGTTCATTCTTGTTTTATTCGGCTTGTTGGTGGTTCTTGTCGCCGTGCTTGTGGTCTCGATGGGGATGGGAGCAACCAAGATCGGGGTCCGGGACGTGCTCGCTTCCCTGTTCGACTGGCATCGCTCTGGGAGCGCGAATTCCGTGATTCTCTTCGAAATCCGTCTTCCTCGGGTGCTCGCGTCAGCCCTGGTGGGGGCTGCACTCTCCGTCGCCGGTCTTCTCTTCCAAGGACTTTTCCGAAATCCCATGGCGGACCCATACGTGATCGGTTCGTCGGGAGGAGCAGCGCTTGGAGCTGGGATTGGACTTTTTCTCCTCCCTCGTTTTACTTTTCTGGGATTCGGCGCGACTGCTACGATGGCGTTCGCCGGTTCCCTGGCAACCATGGCACTGGTGTATTGGCTGGCCCGAATCGGCGGACGCGTGCCCGTTGTGACGCTCCTGCTCGCGGGATTCGCTGTAAGCACGATGTTGAGTTATTCCACTTATTTTCTGGTAGTGCTCGACGACAACTTTGGCCTGCGGACGCGAGTGCTTGCCTCCTGGCTTACCGGAGTCATCGCGGTGCCCAGGTGGAGTCAACTCGAGGTCACGGCCGTGATGATCGGTTGCGGGTTGATGTGCTGCTTTCCGCTGGCACGGCGTTTGAATACTCTGGCGCTCGGGGACGACTATGCCCGCCAAGTTGGCGTGCACGTTGAAAAAACACACCTAGCCATCATTCTTACCGGGTCGCTCATAACCGCCGCCGCAGTGTCATTGGGAGGTGTGATCAGCTTCGTGGGGCTGATCGTCCCTCACATGGCGAGACTGGTTCTGGGCCCCGATCACACTCGGCTCCTGCCGGTTACGGCTATCGCTGGTTCGATTTTCTTAGTCCTGGCCGACACGCTGGCGCGCACCATGCTTGCTCCTTCGGAGATTCCGGTTGGGCTCCTGACCGCATTTATCGGCGGTCCATTTTTCCTTTACCTTTTGCGCCGGACGAGACGGGAGTACGCACTGTGACTCCACTCCTCCAGTTTGTGGATGCATCATTTTCTTTCGAGCAACGTTCTGTGCTTGAGAATGTCAGCTTCTCCCTGGAACGGGGCGAATGTGGAGCATTGATAGGTCCCAATGGGATCGGGAAAACCACACTCCTGCGCTTAGCCGCTGGCGTGCTCGCTTGCTCTAACGGTACTGTCTCGCTCGCTGGGCGCAGGCTGGACACATTCCGGCGAGGCGAGGCTGCGCGGCTGGTTGCGTTTGTTCCGCAACGATTCGAAGTGCCATTCGATTTCACCGTCGAGCAGATTGTTGAGCAAGGGCGCACACCCTATCTAGGCCTCTTTAGCGGCATGAAGCGCGAGGATCGCCGGGCGGTCGAGCGCGCTCTGGAATTGGCCGATGTCACCTCCCTCCGGAACCGCATCTTCAATGAACTGAGTGGAGGAGAACGTCAACGCGTCAAGATCGCTCTCGGATTGGCACAGGGGCCTCGCTTGCTGCTGCTTGACGAGCCGACTCAAAACCTCGATCTGGGCCGCCAACTCGAATTACTGGATTGCATCCGCGCCCTCAATGATGAGGGGGTCACGATTTTGGCTGCAATGCACGATCTTCAGTTGATTCCCGGCACATTTTCGTCCGTTCTGTTACTAGAGCCCAGACGGGAAGCACGCAAAGGCCGTCCGCAAGATATTCTGCAACCCGACATCCTGGAAAGGGCTTTCGATTGCCCTCCTCGACGCCATCCGAAGCTAGTTGGTAAGAATCAGGTTGTGCTGGAGGAAACACTGTGACAGTGATCAATTCCGAGATGCTCGCAGATTTCGCCAAAGGGATTGTTGTGCCCGATGCCACATTCCTGAAGCAGGCGCGTACACGTCTCGACAATCTCACCAAACCCCTGGGTAGCCTCGGCCGACTCGAGGACATTGCCGCGCGATTTGTTGCTCTCAGAAGCGGCGACCATGCCCCGACGTTGAACAAGGCCGCTTATGTGTTCGCCGCAGATCATGGGATCGTTGCTGAAGGAGTTAGTGCCTATCCGAAGGAAGTAACTCGCCAAATGGTGCTGAACTTCTTGCAGCAAGGGGCTGCGATCAATGTCCTGGCAAAGCTGCACCATGCCCAGCTGACCATCGTCGATGTCGGTGTGGATGCGGATTTCGGCGATCTGCCGGGTCTTCTACATCGAAAAGTTCGGCCCGGTACGCGGAACATGCTTCATGAACCCGCTATGACCGAAGATGAAATGCAGCGAGCTTTACAGGTAGGGCTAGAATTGGCAACCGGTGCGCAGGAGAAGCGACGGACATTGATCGCAGTCGGTGAGATGGGAATCGGCAATACGACTTCAGCGAGCGTGATAACCGCTGTCCTCACGGGCCAACCTCCGGCTGCGGTCACGGGCAAGGGGACAGGGCTCGATACGGCCGCTCACGAGCACAAGATCAGTGTCGTCGATGCCATCATGCAAAAGCATTTCGGCAAAGCACCTCGTATCGCTCAACAGCAGCCGCTTGAGATTCTGCAGCGCGTCGGGGGACTGGAGATCGCTGCCATGGTTGGATTCGTCCTAGGTGCGGCGCGATATCAGATTCCGGTCATCACCGATGGTTTTATCTCGACGGCCGCCGCGGCGTTAGCGTATGCGGTCGAGCCGCGAGTAATAGAATACCTGTTCGCCGGACATTGTTCACAAGAGCCGGGCCATCGCTTCTTGCTGAAGTATTTGGGACTGGATCCGATTCTAACGCTCGACATGCGCCTGGGCGAGGGTACCGGTGCCGTGCTGGCAATGCCCATCATCGAGTCTGCTTTGCGTCTCTACACCGATATGGCAACCTTCGCTTCGGCTGGCGTAAGCGGAGCGGAAGTATGAAGCGATTTGTGGAAGAATTGCTGGTTGCTTTCCAGTTTCTCACGCGACTTCCGATCACGCGTGTTCCTTACCAGCCCGATTCGTTGGCGCGCTCGGCAAAGTTCTTCCCCGTCGTCGGCCTGGTCGTTGGTCTATGTGCTTCGTTGCTGCAGAGGATTCTGGCGTCACACCTCGACCGAGCCTTGGTCGCGCTTCTGGTGCTTATATTTCTTGTGCTCACTACCGGCGGCCTTCACGAGGACGCCTTGGCGGATACGGCGGACGCTTTTGGCGGTGGCTGGAATCGGGCGCAGATTCTTACTATCCCGCGGGATAGCCGAATCGGAAGTTTCGGAGCACTGGCTCTCGTCCTTTCCGTCCTGGCCAGATTCCTACTTCTATCGACTCTTCCAGTGAATCGGTTTATGGCTTTCGCAGTTTCCGCACACGTCTTGTGCCGGTGGACAACTTTGCCGTTAAGCTACTTCCTCCCATCGGCGCGAGAGGGGGACGGACAGGGCGCGAGGATTGCGCAGAAGATCTCTACGGCATCTTTATTTATAGGTACTGTCCTGAGCTTTGCCATCGTTCTTTATCTGATGCGGAGCGAGTCTTGGATTCCGGTCCTTGTGACGCTTGGGATCACCGTGTCGAGCGGTCTCTATTATTTCCGCCGGATCGGCGGGGTCACGGGCGACTGTTTCGGGGCCACGAATCAGCTCACGGAGATTGCGGTTTACTTTTGTGGAGTGTGGAGCGCGTGACCGACCTTCTCTTGATTCGTCATGCGCAAACCGATATGGCGGGCCGGTTCTGCGGCCATCACGATCCGGAACTCAATGAGCGAGGCCGTCAACAACTCGTGGGGATGGTGAACATGTTGTCGGAGCACGCAATCCGGCAAGTCTATACGAGCGATCTTCGGCGCGCCAAACAAACTGCCCAGGCGATAGCCACGCGCTTCGGAGTGAAACTCCACGTTCGTCCTGAGTTGCGCGAGATTCACTTTGGCCTGTGGGAAGGTCTTTCATGGAACGAAGTTGAAGCGCGCGACCCGATCCTGGCAAAGAACTGGGCGAAGGAATACCCCAATGCGTCTGCGCCCCACGGAGAATCGTTTCAGCGATTCCTGACGCGGGCGCGCGGAGAGATTGCGTTCCTGCTGGGAGAAGCTACAAAGTCTCCGATCGCTGTAGTTACCCACGCTGGTTTCATTCGAGTTGTTCTCACAAACTTATGCGGAGTGGCGGAGCAGGACGCTTGGGATCGGACCAAGCACTATGGATCTATCGTGGCGCTGGATACAAACCTGCTGCGCACGATGGAGTTGGCTTGACATAGGGCAAGCCGCGATCCGCAGTGACATAACCAACTTAGTTGTTGAGAAAACATTCCCTCAAGAGGAGTAAGAATATGAGCATTGCAACGAAGCGCGGCGATGGCGGGCAAACTGGGTTGGTGGGAGATGTGCGTGTGTCCAAGGCTGATGCGCGCGTGGAAGCCTACGGGTGCGTCGATGAGTTAAATTCCGTTCTCGGTTTTGCGCGAAGCATTTGTCAAAACGGGGAGATTTGTTCGTGGACCGAAGCCATTCAGAAAACGCTGTTTCGACTGGGAGCCGTACTGGCAACGGCATCCGGGACCGCGAAGAAGAAACCTGAGGCCAGCATGACTATCGCTGATGTCGATCAGCTGACGGATCTGGTGCATCAGATTGAAGCTACTCCCGGCATTCTGTCCGATTGGTCCTTACCTGGAGCGCATACGGAGGCCGCCGCCTTCGAAATGGCGCGTACCGTGTGCCGGCGCGCGGAGCGGCAGGTTGTCCGGCTGATGGAAAGCGGAGAGCCCGTGGACCCGCAGGTACTCGCTTATCTGAACCGTTTGTCCGATGTCCTATGGCTCTTTGGGAGATTGCTGGAGGTGCAAGCTGGCGTCGATTCGAAACTACGCGATGACAGACACGCCAGTGCGCGCTGGTCGAAGGCCTGGTGATGGCGGGAGCAGGTAAGTTTCCAAAAGGCGAGCTGGAGGGAGTCTACCGCGCGATTCATGAACGGCGCGACGTACGGTCCGGCTTTTTGCCGGAACCACTGAGCGACCCGGTCTTATACCGACTCTTGGAAGCTGCCCATCATGCCCCCTCGGTGGGCCTGATGCAACCTTGGCGATTCATTCTCATTCGAGCGATTGAAATCCGCAAAGCCGTGCACGATATCTTTCTGCGATCGAATCAGGCGGCCCTCGAGACTTACGATGGCGATCGCGCGAAGAAATACGCCAGTCTAAAGCTCGCAGGTATTCTTGAGGCGCCCCAGAACCTCTGCGTTGTCTGCAATCCAGAATGTGAACGCGGACATCGACTCGGTCGCCACTCGATGCCGGAAACAGCCCTTTACTCTGCGGTCTGCGCGGTCCAGAACCTCTGGCTCGCGGCTCGCGCGGAAGGGGTTGGTGTGGGCTGGGTGAGTATCCTTGACAAGGAAGCGCTCCAAAAGGTGTTGCACATCCCGGAGAACATAGTCCCAGTGGCCTACCTCTGTCTCGGATACGTAGAACACTTCGCGGCAGAACCGGATCTCGAACGTGCCAGATGGGAGCGCCGCATTTCACTTGACCAAGTGGTGGGCTTTGAACAATACGACCCACGTTGGAGCGCCGAGGAGAGCAAGCTATAGCCGCCCGCGCCGTCTTTGTCTCCAACAAGGCAGCACGGTCAAGCGAGGGCAATCGTCACACCAGGATGGCGTCCATTGTGTAAGCAGGAGAAGAACGTGAGCCAGACCGCCTTGATGATTCTGGGAACAGCCTCGCATGTGGGCAAGAGCATCATCACCGCGGGCTTGGGACGGATCTTTGCCGACGAAGGAATTCGCGTTGCGCCGTTCAAAGCCCAGAACATGTCGCTCAATTCGGCTGCCACACTGGACGGCGGCGAAATTGGCCGGGCTCAGGCCCTTCAGGCGGAGGCTTGCAGGCTACCGCCGAGCGTTGATATGAATCCGGTGCTCATCAAGCCCCGTTCCGACACGAGTTCCCAGGTGGTACTGCTCGGCAAGGTGTGGGGACAGGTAAGTGCGGCCGATTATCACACGAATCGAGTGGAACAGCTATTTCCCGCAGTGCTTCAGAGCTATCGGCGGTTAGCATCGCAATACGACCTTATCTTGCTCGAAGGCGCTGGATCTCCGGCGGAAATCAACTTGCAAGAGCACGATATCGTCAATCTCCGCATGGCGCACGCAGCGCAGGCTTCCTGCATACTCGTAGGAGATATTGATCGTGGTGGAGTATTTGCTTCGCTGTTCGGAACGTTGGAACTCCTGGAACCTGCCGACCGGGCATTGTTCAAGGGATTCGTGATCAATAAATTCCGTGGTGATCAAAGCTTGTTGCAGCCCGGGGTGGAAATGATTGAACGGCGAATTGGGCTGCCGTGTGTCGGCGTCATCCCCTATTTGCATAGTCTGGGTCTGGAGGAAGAGGACAGCGTCGCCATCGAACACCGCCGTTCAGTCGGACGCATCTGGGATCCCGTCTGTGCAGACAGTTCACCGCATCGCCCGTTGCGAATTGGCGTAATCGCTTTCCCGCATATGTCTAATTTCACAGACTTCGATGCATTGGCCGCGGAGCCTTCCGTTGCGTTGGCGTTCGTCGAGCATCCTGACGATCTTTCCTCGGCGGACGTGGTGATCTTGCCTGGAACCAAGCAGACTCTCGATGACTTCGAATGGCTCGTGAAGAACGGTTTTTCTGCACGGATCGAGGAGCACTGTTCCCGGCGGGCACCGATTGTAGGCGTGTGCGGCGGTTTCCAAATGTTAGGTACCAAGCTCTCTGATCCCGGCGGGGCTGAGAATAACGGTGCTCCTGCGGAACGAAATGGACTGGGACTGCTATCGGTTCAAACAGTTTTCAGCGCCGAGAAAATTGTCCGGCCAATTTCCGGCGAGCTATGCGACGCGGCCTTCGCAGAAGGTTTATGGCAGGATCGAGAGTTTCAAGGTTACGAGATTCATATGGGAGAAACGTATCGTAACGGAGCGACGCGGCCCTTCGCCCGCATCTCGACGGTCGACGGCGCACAATCGCTCGATGGAGCGATGAGTCCCGGTGGCCTTGTGATTGGTAGTTATGTTCACGGCATTTTCGATAACGATCGGTTCCGGCATGGCTTTCTCGATTGGGCCCGCTCTTCCCTGGAGTTGGCGCCGGCGCAGCACAAAGCATTCGTAACGGCGGAACGCGATGCCCGAATGAATCGCTGGGCAGATCACTTGCGCAGTTCTCTGCGACTCGATTGTATTCGGACCTGGATTTCCCAACCGGCAACGTGGCCCGAAATGGTTAAGGAATGAACCACAATGCCCCCCGAACACCGCCGTTGCTTCCGTGTTCTAGGAAACCCATCTGGTGATGGGCGGCCGAAAACTTGATGGCCGACTGGTTGACTCCTCAATCTTCAGCCCAAGCGGCGAACTCCGGCCTCCTGGAGAAAGTAGGCTAGTTTTTGAATTTCGAGCAGGGGGAGCCGAACTCGAAAAATGGCAAACGGCGTTGAACCATTTCATCCGAAGCGACTCAGCGCCCACGTTTATGAGCAGCCGCTCGTGCTGCCACAGGTCATGCACCGGTAGCAGGAACCGTTCCTCACCATGAGTGAGCCGCAGAATTGGCACGGAGGCGCGTCTCCCAACTCCACGACCTGCCCCAAGCCCTCGACCACGCTGGTCACCTCACGCTGTGGTTGGGCCAGCTTTGGCAATTCAAACAAAAGTCCCTGCTCACCTTTCAGGAAGCGCAGCTCAAGCCACCTGAACAGGTAGTCCGTCAGCGACTTGGCGTAGCCAATCTTTGGGTTGCCGGACCACCCGCTTGGCTCAAACCGTGTGTGGCTGAACTTGTCGCACAGTACCCGCAACGGTACACCATACTGTAGCGCCAGGGAGACTGCTGTTGCGAAAGAATCCATGAGACCGGAAACCGTCGAGCCTTCTTTCGCCATCCTGATGAACAGTTCGCCTAGGGCACCCAGATGGGGCAGCGGCGCTCTCAATAGAAACAGAACAGGACCGTCGAAGGTCCCGAGTGCTGGGTTCAACAAGCGTCGATGTAGAACACCAGTTCTCCGTGTTCTCCGATGGAATTCCGCCACTGTTTTGCCAGGCTCCGCATATTATCGATCAGAGTGGTCAGGTCATTCCTGTCGACAGCTATTCCCTGCTCTTCCAGGCAGTCTCTGAAACTGGCCGCACTGAAGCGCTCGTCTGCTTCCATATAGTCCAGAACCTTTCTGCCATTTTCAAGCCAGACAGCCTGCTTATCCCCGTATTCGTGCTCGTGGCTCGCCGTCCCTACTCTGGCGGCAAGGTCGTGGAGCAGCACAATCAACTCTGCCGGTTCCACGAAGCAAGAGGAGTGCATATTCCAGATTTCTTTCACTGGCCGAAAGCTTTGGCTCATGGCCTGACCTCCTAACGTTTCTTCCGCGTGCCTCGATAATTCCGTCTGTGCAGCATCGCCCGCCGCCGCGTCAAAATCTACAAGCAACAACGGTTATAAGGACTTGCTCTCAGATTGACGAAGCTGTGTTAATGGGCCGGTTCTGGAGGGGAGAGTCTGCAGACATTCTTCTGGGACGCTGTCAAGAGCGTGCGAAGGCTAGAAGGGGACCGATGTCGTGCGCGTCTGCTGCTTGCAACGCGTCGATGTAGCGTCGACGAAAGTCACCCGCACGGACCAGATCTGCGCCACCCCAGGTAAAAACGGGACGGTCTTGCCTTTGCGCGAGCACGTCCGCCATCAGGCGCGCATGGCGACCATTGCCGTTCGCAAAAGGGTGAATGAAAACTAAGCGGTGATGAAAGCGGACAGCGAGTTCATCGGGAGCATAGGTTCCGTGTTCCAGCCAATAGCGCGCATCGCCAAGCAGGGCGGCGAGTTTCTCGCGGATCTCATGGTGGGGAACACCGATGTTCTTCTCAGTCGTCCGGTAGGCTCCGGCCCACTTCCAGGTTTGATCGAACATTCGCAGATGGAGATCTCTTATGTATGGTTCGACAAGAGGGTCACGCCGGCGAAGATTGTTGGGTGCGAGTGCCCACGCATACGCTTCGAGAATGTTCTGGCGTTCCCATTCATTTAGCTCTTCCTTGGTCGCCAGATTGGGAATAAGATCGGCCTGTTCATCGGCCGACAGAGGCGTATTGCCCTCTCCCTCGGTGAAGAGACTCACCGCACGCCGCGCTTTCTGAGCAGTCGCTTGGTTTCCGCTTCCACAGCTTCATCGACGCGGCCCACGGCTTGATCTTCGAGTGCCATCGAGTGTTCGACGCCCAGTACCTGTTTCTTGGCCTGGGAGCGCGCCCGTTCTTCGACCAGATCATGGAGCGAATTCGCCCTTGGCACCAACGCATACACCAACTCACACCCAAGCGCATTCGCGGCTGCCCTCAGACTTTTTAAGGTAATGCGGTCCTCGGCTTCGGCCTTCTCCAGTTGGACCGGGAGTTGGCGGCTTGTCTTCAGCACGCGTGCAACCTCACTGGCAGAAATGCCTGCGGCTTCCCGGATGGCACGAAGCCAGCCTTTCTGCGGGCGTGGAGTCTTCGCGACCGCACGAAACGGCTCGAGTGTGCGATCCAGTTGCTTTAGACGTAGATTGCGGAATTCATTGCGCATGGCCAACTCACAGCTAAGACTCTATGGAGCGTACACCTATAAATAGCTACATGTGCTATTGTGACTACTTATAAATATACATCATTAAGCTACATGTCAAGTCGAAGATTGACAATATTGACCAAGGAAGTTGGGCAATTCAGGGATCGAGGGCCACGCTACAAAATACACGCCAAGACGCAACCTCCCGGATAACTAAGATAATAAAAGAGATATATTCCTGCCGCAGGCTTTCGCGCCTGGGCAATCACGTCGCGCTCCTATTATGCGTTCCCAGACAGCCGGATCGACAGGAAGGGAGGTTGTTCGCCCCGTCCGCAGATTCACAAACCCGCCGTGGTACGAGAGCCGCCCATAGCGGAATAGCCGCGCCAGCATCGCCAGCGCCTGGTAGGCGAGCGTCTGGTTCACAAACGGCTCCTGCCGTTCCAAAGCCTCTAACGCGCTGCACGGCGGAAGTCTGTCCTTCTTGTCGAGCTTCGCGTTGATGAGTTCAGGGAAGAGTTCGGGAGCCACCGGCAAGCGCAGGTCTAGCGCCTTGTTTCTCTGGTTTTCAGGCTGGCCGAGCACAAACTGGCCGCTATCGGCATTGTTCCCCAGATCCAGCCAGTAGTGGCAGTTCCAGTAGGTTGGAGTTCGGGTCATTGCGTTCCGAGCAGCACGAGAATCCACGCAGCCAATCAGAATGTCGGTCTCGTGCCCCCAACTTTCGTCGACGAAGTGCGGCACTCCTTTCCAGCCGAGGCCCCAAAACAGATTGATTCGGGTGGCGAGGACTGTCGCCTTGTGCAGTCCGATTTCGCTCTCACTGAAAGGTTGGCGTACGCAGTTGGTGCGGGAAATCCGGTCGCCGTCGACCAAGGTCACATCCAGCCCGTGCGGATGCCCCAAAGCAACCATCGCTTGGTGCAGATACGGCAATCCGGCGGCAATAGCGCTTCCCGTTCCACCGCAACCGACTACGGTGACCTGAACCCTCTTCTGTAGCAGTGCACCAGGGATCTGATGCTCAGTTTTCGCGGCGATTGTCGTTTCGATAGCTGTGGTCATCGTTCCTCACGAATTCCCCGAGCGTCTGCGGCAGCTTCACGAGATACTTCGCTGGAAATGCTCTTTGTCCCGCGAGCGATCGCCACATCGCCAGGAAGCCGCCGCGAAAACGAATGTGTTTGCGAACGCCGGAGGCGTGCGTGAATTCGCTTTGGAAGAACGATTCTTCCCACAAGTCAATGGCTCCAACCGATTTTTCCTGCGGAATCTTCATGCTCCCGGTGCAACAAACTCCGTTGTCATAGCAGTTCCAGTACGGGGCCATGCACAGCTTGGTTTCCGCCTTCGGCCGTTCGTCCTTGCCAAGCGCGCGGACCCACAGATGAGATCCGCACGCTTTGAATAGCAACGGCGGGTGTGGATAGAGCTTGCCATTAATGCGCTTTACTACATTGACGATGAGTACGTAAACATGGCCTCGCAGGGTGAGATTCAGAATTACAAAGGTAACAACGTTTCCGAGTCTGCCATGGAGAGCGATATTGCCAGCCTCTATAGCACCATCCACGCGGCCGACCCGAACCACACTATCTATGGAGCCGAAACGTGGGATAGCGTCAACACCGCCAATGAGAGCCAGCTTGCAGGCTTTCTTGATCCCATCGAGGCTGATCTCAACGTGATGGGCGCCGACTACTACCCTATCGGTACGGGTGAAGCCGCCAGCACCGAGGCCTCGGCTGCCAGTTGGCTCGACACGATCGCCAACAACTACAGTAAGTCCACCTTCATGAATCTTCAGGCTTTCAGCTGGGAAGATTTTTCCCCCGGCGCCTGCTCTTCGCAGTCAATCTGCGTCTACCCCACTGTCAGCCGGTTGCAGACCATGCTGACGGACGCAGCGGATGCCAGCAAAGCGCCCTCGGTGCTTGTCTGGTACGACTACGGGGATACGGTCGCAAACGGTCAGTGGAGCAACCTGGTCTCCGCAGCCAACCCGCAGTAATTGCGGCCGCCGGAATTTACTTAAGAATAAAATTCATGCGCTCAATCTTCACGATTCCGGTATTCGCAATTCTGCTGTTCTCCGTAACGTCTGCCCGGTTGGCGGACGCACAAGTGCAGAGTTCACTCAATCTCATGCCGGTCCCGGCAAACCTGCAAATGGGAATGGGCCAGCTTGTGGTTGATGCTTCTTTCTCTGTCGCCATCAATGGCCCTCGTGACCCTCTGCTCCAGGGTGCGGTTGACCGGTTCTTGGCTGATCTTCGCCGGCAAGCCGGAATGCTGGCCTTGGACATGAAGGTGGGCGACGTCTCCGCGGCGACATTGGTTGTCAGCACCGAGCATCCAAGCAAAAACGTGCAAGCGCTGGGCGAGGATGAGTCCTATTCGTTGGAGATCAATGCCTCTGGGGCGAAGGTGACCGCCCCGACTTCGTTGGGCGCCATCCACGGTCTGCAAACATTCCTGCAGCTGGTGGTCACCAACGCTGAGAGCTTCGCTGTACCGGCTGTGAACATTCAGGACAAACCTCGCTTCCCCTGGCGGGGATTGATGATTGATAGCCCCCGGCATTTTCATCCCGATCGAGGTTCTCAGGCGCAATCTGGATGGCATGGCGGCAGTGAAGATGAACGTGTTTCACTGGCGCTTTTCAGACAACCAGGGACTTCGCGCGGAGAGCGAGAAGTTTCCCCTATAATGTCGCCAATAAGGCGCAGTTTTCGGCGCCGAATGTGCCCACAGCAAGTAGCGGATGGACACTTGCTAACGGTTTCGGCCAGATCACGGCAACCTCCAACACACCGCGTCAATTCCAGTTTGGGTCGAGATTCACATTCTGATCCATTTGCCACCAGGCAAGCAGGCTTCAAAGGCCCGCTTGCCTTCTTTCAATCACAGGCTCGACCCGTCCACCCGGAAGAGAACGTAGTGGAAAAGAGGGCGTAGCGGTGTAGCCCAGGTATTCGCCGGAAACTTCCAGCCGCAGTTTGTGTCCTGGCAGAAAAACATTGCTCGTCGCCCAAAGGTCCACGCTGAAGTGATGGCCACTTCTTTGCAAACATCCATTAGGGGAAAAGCAGTAGCCTGGTGGGGCGGACCACCTCGGCTAGCAAGAAGCACGACGTTCGCGCGGGATCATGGAACTCTCGGATCGAGTCATTTGCGCCAGTCCATCATTGGGAGAGTAGTGATCCACGGTCTCGGGCACAATGAGTTTGTGTTCCACAAAAACGGCGGGGGGGACGCTACGCTGGCTCAGAAGGTCGACACTAACGCGAATCAGGTTCTCTCCGTATCGTTCGGGGAAATAGGCAACTGAGCCAACAAATCGAGTTTTTGGCTGGCGCAGTTCCTCTCTTCCTTCCGGTGACGCGTTCTGCCCCATGATGGCCAATTCTTGGCACGGCCAGCTTCGTGAAACGCGCCAAGCACGCCCAGAGCACTGGGGTCATTGATGGCGCCGACCAGGACACGGCAGGAACGCGAAGAACGCAAATGCCTTCGTACCGCTTCGAAACTGGGGCCGAGTTCTCCGTCACCATCCAAGTACGTCACCCGGCAATTCGCCGTTTGCGGAAGCGCCTGCCTGATTGCGAAAAGCAATCCCGACAAACGCATACGCGGAAGATTTCCGGCCCGTTTCAGTTAGAGGAATAGAATCTCGTCCACTTCGGAATGCCAGTGCTCCTTAGCCCATCGCGCTAAATATCGTCCGCCGATCAAACCTGCTTCGTAATTGTTTGCCCCAGGTATCAGATATTCTCGCTCACCCGAGGTAGCTGGCGTCGTTTCTGATCGACGGCGGAGTGCCCAAGCTGGAGAACATTATTCTCCCCGGTAAAGGGCCACTGAAACTCATGGATGTTGCGTCCGCGCTGTCGAAGGGAGTCGTTACCTGGAAGGACCTGCGATGGATCCGCGAAGTATGGTTCGGCCCTATCGTCGTAAAGGGTCTTCTCATGGGAGACGATCCAGGCGCGCCGTGGATGAAGGCGCGGCGGCTGTCGTAGTGTCGAACCATGGTGGCCGGCAACTAGATTCGGTGCCTCCAACGCTACGGTCATTGCCTGAAGTCGTCGCCGCGGTAAATGGTCAGACCGAAGTACTGATGGATGGCGGGATCCGTCGTGGCGTCGTGGCGGCGATATCGTCAAAGCAGTCTGCCTGGGAGCGCGTGCAGTCCTCATTGGCCGAGGCTATGCCTACGGACTTGCCGCGGCAGGACGATCGGGCATTACCAAAGCGCTCGAGATCTTGCGATGTGGTGTTGAGCGAACTCTTCGGCTGCTCGGCTGTCCTTCCGTGGCGGAACTAGATCGGTCGTACATCGAAACGCGAACGAGATCCGTGTATGGTAGTGGCCCCTTTTGAAATCGGGAATGCCGAATTGCCAGCAGAGGCTAAGAGCTATCGGCTACGACAAGCTAGGTTCTGGTTGCGGGTCGAGCCGTGAATGGCCGGTAGAAGCGAGCGCGAAGAGAAGGCTCCCGCAAAACAGATGCCTGCATAAACATGAATACGTCCGCCAGGTATCCCTCGTATCCTTTCGGCGCTCCATTCCAAGTTGTCCAGTCAATTCCTTCATCTCCTCTGTTGCGGACGCCATTTTGAAAACCCACCGTTGCCTGACGGTCCAACATCGCTTGCAGAATCTTGTCACCTTTTCCCGGTTCGCCGACAACATGGTGAGCCATGATAAAGTGCAGCGTGTGACCCGCCGATATCCCGCCATTCATATAGTTTTGAAAAGTGTCCGTTCCATCTTCGCGGCTGGGCACTCCATCGCCGTCAGGTTGGAGGTAGTCTTCCCTTCGAACCGGCATTAATGTGCAAGGAAGTCCGAGATCAAAGCGAGTGAAATTCGCCTCCTGCATTTTCTTCCTTAGACGCGCCAGTATCTTGCGCCCTTCGTCCGGTTCGACTAAGCCGTAATCGATCGCCAATCCATTGACAATGGGAGTGGCATAGTCGTGCAATTGTCCGTCAGCGCTCTTCCACCAAGCGAGCCAGCCGGTCGCCGGATTGTAGAGCGTCTTGAAGTAGACAGCTTTCAACCGTTCAGCAAGTTGAGTGTAGTGTGTCTGCTGTTGTGTGCGGCCCAGTTGTCCTTCGAGCTCGGCTAGGCATCGCCATGCTCGGTAAATAAACGCGTTTGAGTAACCATCCTTGTGGCCGCAGTTCAACGCATCCCACCAGCAGCAGGAGCGTGCGGGCTCGATTAGAGTCCCATGGTCGCCACTTTGTGTGGCCTCTACCATTCCGTCATGATCTACATCACGTTGTTCTAGAAACGTTGAGAGTCGTTCCAACTGATCAATACGTGCCTTCAACCAAACGCGATCTCCTGTTGCTTCCACGTAGTCCCAAGCGGAGATAAGAATTCCCGGATTTGCATCCAGGAAATGTCGATAGTCCCAATAGCCGATCACTTCTCCCCTAGAGTCCGTGCGATGATCGAGCCACCAGTCGATCGATCGTCGCACTTGGTCCATAATGGAGATTCCTGGAGCAATCTCTGGGGTCCAAAGAGCCTGATCCGCATAAAAAGGTAAGGCGAAGCTTACCGGGTCACTGATAACATTGTTGGAGAGGATTCCTTCCGGAGCACTGAAGGGGCGGTTCTGGTCGCCCCATCGCGAACTAGGTTGCCATGTGTTAAACCACCCGCGCCGCACCCTCTGCCAAAGAGTCTTGTCGGTCAGCCCTTGCGGCGGAGACAGGTGCACCGGAGTCAAAGTAAGCGTATACGCTTCGCCAGTTCCTATTCCGGGTAATTCCACGATGAGATCAACGGTGCGTTCCTCGCGGCTGCCTTCAAGTCTGGCTTTGAGACCATGGTGCGATTGGTCCTCCAGTAACATTTGGCCGAAGTCAGGGGAGGATATGACGGCGGGTAGCTTAGCGCAGCCTTCTTCACACCAAGTCTGTGGGAGTATCGTCGTGGGTGTGGCCTGAGGGTCAAAGGGGAAAAGCATTTCTACTTCTTCCACGTTTCGTATGCCGCCGCCTCGCCCAGTGACTGTCATAGTGAGTTGGCTGGGGGTAGGACGAATTGTCCATCGGAGTTCGGCTTCGGGCGCGACAGCTAACCAATAACATGTTCCCCCGTCCCCGATGTCTTCCCTCCGCGTCTGCAGGTCGCCGCTCGCAATCCACTTACCTCCAACCCGGACGTGGAGCGCGAGAGGGGAATTCCCTCGCAGCAGGTTAGTTCGCGCTTTATTGCCTCCTTCGGTGTCCCAACTCAACACTGCGACCGAAGCATGCCGAGTATCTGCTTCAATACGAAGAACTGGCTTGACGCCGAAAGCTTCTTGATACTCTTCTCTGTCTATAGGGAGAGAGTTTGCCGCAGATCCCAAGGTGGCGGCGCCTAAGCCTGCTCCAGCAAGTCGTAAGAATGAGCGCCGATCAATTGCGTGTCTCCATGCATGCATCAGGTATTTCCTTTCTAAATGTGTGCCCGCACTAAGAGTTCATGCGCAGTGCAAATCCAAGGACGGAAGATTCCAAGGCGCTCGTCGGCAGGGCATCCTAGCCATTGTGGGAGTTGCCCAGAAGGTTGACTCCATGATGACCATCAACTGCGATCACCCGCGCAGAGCGCGGGCACCTAGAAGCGCGTTCTTGCACATTCGTATGGAACAACTGTCTGCCGCTGCGTGCCGAGGCCGTCGATCCCAAGCGTTATTAGATTTCCCGCGCTCAAATATCGGGGAGGTTTGTGGCCAAACCCGACACCAGGCGGAGTGCCTGTTGAAATTATGTCTCCGGGTTGGAGGCTCATAAAGTTACTCAGATAGCTGACTAGTTTCGTGACAGTGAAGACCATCGTCCTCGTGGAACCATTCTGGAAGCGATGTCCATCCACTTCTAGCCAAAGTCTCAGATCCTGTGGATCTGGAACTTCATCTTTCGTGACGAGCCATGGCCCAACAGGTCCGAAGGTATCAGCGCTCTTGCCTTTAACCCACTGTCCGGTGCCCTCAAGTTGGGATGCACGCTCAGAAACATCGTTCACGACGCAGTAACCGGCGATGTGCGATAGAGCGTCCTTCTCTGAGACATATTTGGCTTCCTCGCCAATGACGACGCCGAGTTCGACCTCCCAATCGGTTTTTTTGGCGTCACGCGGCATAATAAGGTCATCGTTAGGTCCACAAATCGCTGACGTGGCTTTCATGAACACTACGGGCTCATTTGGCATCGCCATGTCAGACTCAACTGCATGATCGGAGTAGTTGAGTCCAATGCAAATGAATTTCCCAACCGAGCCGACACAAGGGCCGAACCTTGGACCGCCCTTTACCAGAAGAAGAGCGGCTAGATCAAGCTTGCTGAGCTTGTCCAACGATGCCGGAAGAAGTGACGCTCCTGCAACGTCGCTGATAACGTCCGAAAGATCGCGAATCTTGCCTTCAGCATCCAGCACTCCTGGACGTTCCGAACCGGCATGCCCGTAGCGAAGTAATTTCATAGACACCCCATATCGATCTCGTTCTTCTCCCTCTACCTAGTAGGTAGCTCTCCCTCCGCTTAGATCGAACACGGCAGCGGTCGTGAAGGAGTTTTCTTCGGACACCAGCCATGCAACCATGGCGCTTACTTCATTCACTTCCAGAAAACGCCCGCGCGGAATCTTGCTCAGCATGTAGTCCACACATTCTTTAGACATCTGCTCGAAAATGCGGGTACGGGCTGCTGCGGGTGTGATGCAATTTACCGCGATGTTGTTAGCCGCGGTCTCTTTCCCGAGCGATTTAGTCAAGGCGATGACACCAGCTTTTGAGGCACTGTATGCTGACGCATTCGGATTGCCCTCCTTGCCCGCGACGGAGGCGACGTTGACAATTCGTCCGTAGTCCTGGCGCAGCATGTGCGGAAGAATCGCGCGACAGCAATAATAGACGCCGAGCAGGTTCACGTTGATGACGCGCTGCCATTCATCGATTGGGTACTCCCACGTCTTATGATTCGGTCCGGCGATGCCAGCATTCGCCACAAGTATGTCGATCCGTTGGTGCTTGCCTATCGTCGATGCAGCTGCCCGATCGACTGCAGCGGCCTCTGAAACATCGACCAACTCCCCGGTAACGGGACCTGTCTTTTCTAGTTGTTGGACAGCCGCCTGCAAGGTGTCGCGATCGTAGTCCCAAATAGAGATCGATGCGCCAGACTTCTGCAGGCGAGTGACGATGGAGAGACCAATCCCTTGGGCTCCGCCTGTTACCACTGCAGTACGGTTGTTCAAGTCGATCTGATTCAAGTCATCCTCGCGACAAGCCAATCGCTAAGTGAGTGTGCGCAACAGCGGATAGTAAACTTGGACGAGACGGCAATCGAAGGAGAAGTCTGGTACTCGCCGTGTGTGCGGTGAAAGGGAAATAGTGACTCGGTCAATGGGCCGTCTTTTGCTTTTTCCACGATTACGTCCCTCACCATTTGCCGCGCCGGTAATAACGGCAATTTGTCCCATCCAGTTCAAGCATAGTCCATCTGTTCATCTTCCTTTCGTCAATATGGAAGCAGTTGACTCCAACGCACGCCGAAGGAGAATGGTTTCGGAGACGTTGTCCGTGCGATTGCAACCCTTCCAGTTCACCCACACGTATTCCAGGGCAAGGAAGCCATCGTAACCAAGTTGTTGAAGCCCAGTCAGCATGCCCGCGAAATCGATTGCATTGTCTTCAACCGAAGTTTGCAGCCTTCCGATGGCGCCTCCGCGTACATGGACATGAGAAGCGAACGGTAGCAGATCATGGACCTGCGTAGAGGTCTCGCCGGTTGTGATGAAGTGTCCATAGTCAAGCGTCAGCGTCAGCCCTTCGACCGCATCTAGAAATATGCGGGTACTGCCAACCTCCGCGCAGATCGAGTCGACGTGAGGCTCAATTGCGTAGCGGACTCCTGCGCTGGCACACTCTGCCACGCGCCGGACAGCCTCTTCAGATGCAAGTTCCAAATCGCGGTCTCGAGAGGCCGCGTGATGAAACACTCCTGGCAGGCCCGTAAGATGGTTACAGCCAAGTGCAACACAGAACTCGACAGCATGTTTAAATACATCGCGGCTTTTGCTTCTTACAGTGAGACTGGGATCGTTTGCAGCACAGTCGTCTGGATTTACTCCGATCTGGACAAACACATCGGAAACGCGCAGTTCTGCTGCATTCAAATCATTCAGGATTTGCGTTGTGTACCTGCGCGATGAAGCCTGCAACTCAACTGGAGAAAAGTGAGAGCTGCGTGCGAACAGACCAATGTCTGCATGGTGGAAGCCGAGCAGTTTAACCAGACGCAGTGCTGCGTACCGTTCTAATACTGGGAAGCTGTAGTCTGCGCAGGAAAACCTAGGCACGCTGTACATTTCCTTTCAAGCTCGTGCGATACAGGGCGTCCATTTGTTCGAGCGCCTGCTGTGCGTCGTCACGATGCTTGCAGTATTCGACGATGGCACCTCCCGCACGCTCCTGCAATTCAACATAGCCGCAGTATCGCGGGCGCACGTAGGCTGTTTCTATGCTCGTCGCTGTGCGCGAAAAGAAATCATCGGTGATCTGGTTGAGCAGGGCGTCATGCCAGGCGCTGCGTCTTGCCGGTTGACCACCACACATTCCGTAAAGTGTTCGCTGGCAGGTGCCACTAGCGACGAACAGACTGTACTCCAGAGCGAGAGCGGTGTCCTTACAGCCAGCGGAGATAGCTATTCCAGCACCCCCGAGCACTGTGCGCGTCGGTAGATTGTCACCCAGCGCAACCGGATTGGAGAATCGGATACGCCTGGTCCCAAAGCCATTGCGCGAGTAATTGCTGTAGGTATAAGCGAATGGGCAGTAGGCAATGGTATCTTCATCCGTCATGCGCTCATACAGGGCGATCGGATTCATGCGGTATATCTCGTCCGGCATCAGCTCGGTAAGTTCACCGAGTTGCTCCAGGCAGTGAGCGCCGATCTCATGGTCGACAAGCTGTTCAGGATTGGCGGCTACGCCGCTTCCGCGTGAAACGCAGAGTCCTAAAAAATTTAGAAAAAGGTCTGCCGAAAAAGCTGGCATCCGTACCCGACCTAACCGCGCCAAGGTCAAAACATCGCTCCAGTCTTTTGGTTCTTCCAAGCCACATTGAGCCAACAAGTCAGGGCGAAAACTGGCGGCGGGAGCAGCGGCGTCGATCGGAAGTGCATAGAGCCTTCCGTAGTATATGTAGCTTGTGAAGCATGGCCCGAGCGAGTCATCCTTGAGATCCTCGATTTCGCCAGAAGAGAGCTGCGGAAGCAGGTCGGTCAGTGCTCCTGTCGCTTCTGCATCGCCCACCATCGGGTGATCAATTACGAGCAGATCGAAACTGCGAGCAAGAATGGCAATGTTCGCATGCCCAAATTCGTGCAGAGTTCGCTTCTCCCATTGAATCCGCACCCCTGGATGCTGTTCTTCAAAGCGTTGTGCAGTGGCCACCAGCGGAGGCAATACCCTGCTGTGGTTCCAGGTCATGCCACGCAGCAATACATGGTTCATACTGGTTGCTCCAAAAGAGAGGAAACGCGAACATTGTCGCCGCTCTTTGCCGAAAGGCACGCCGCCTCGATCACGTCCATCGCAGCCACCCCTAGAGTTGCGGGGGATTGATTGCGGCGTGGGTCGCGGATGGAATCAATCAGGTTCAGGGCCGGAGCCTGGTGAGGATAGATTGCGTCCTCGGGCAGGTCTGGATAAGTACATGGCGCCCCGATAAATGGTACATATTCCAGTTTTCCGCGCCACAGATCGAGGAATAGCATCCCCTTCGTACCAAATACGCGTACCTCGAAATCTCTCCGTCCAAAGCTGGTTGCACCCGTGCTGGCGATAGTGACAATCGAACTGTCGTCCATTCTCAGATCAATTGCATCGTAGATGTCGAGCACTGCACCGTCATTATGGAAACGCGCGAAGACTTCAGTCGGCCATGCGCGTGTGAGGAAGGTCAGATAGGCCGCCGCATGACAGACCTGGGCGTAAATTTGACCGCCCCCGGCGAACTTTGGATTGCTGTACGTCCCCTCGCGCGGATGCATATACGGTGTACCGTGAGTTGGCTTCGTGCTGTTACCCCGAAGAAGATCGTCGATTGGATTGGTCATCAAGACGCTGATCATGCGCACTTCACCCAAATCTCCGTTGCGTACCAGACGCTGTGCCTCGCTGGCATGCGCTGTGTAATGCCAGGGGCAGCTGATAAGAAACTGGGTTCCGCGTTCCCGTGCGATCTTCACCAAGTCCACGGCTTCGGCGGCGGTTAGCGTCATGGGTTTTTCAATCAGCACATGCTTACCCAACGCGAGAGCCGCGGATGCATGCTCGTAGTGAAGATGCGGGCTACTGCTAACAACGACCGCCGACAGGCCTTCGATAGCAAGCAGCTCGGTGGCCGTGGTGCACGCAATAGGGATGCGAAAATCATCAGCAACCCTCTGCGCTTTCTGCCGATTGTTCTTTTGAATTGCGACTAGTTCGGCATTGGGATGCCCTAGCAGCGCAGGAATGTGGGCGAACGTTGCCCACCACCCCGCGCCGATAACTCCGCATCTGATCTTGTCTTGCACAAGGCGCTCCTCTATGCCTGGAAGTCGATGGGGGCCAGCAGGTCACGATTGAGTTCAACGCCGAACCCAGGACTGGTGCCGAGCGTGACATGTCCGTCGACAGGGAGGGGCTCCCCGACGATCGCTTCGAAGATGGGACGCACTCCCGTTCCATCCCCCACGGATAAGTACTCGGCGAATGGCGAGTTCAGATTGGATTGCACAAAGTGATAGTTGTATACGCCTGAGCCGTGTGGAATGACGGGAACATCATAGGGTTTAGCCATGGCCGCAATCCTCCGGACTGCGGTAAGGCCGCCGCACCACTGCATCTCTGGCTGAATAACGTCGCAGGCGCGCGCAGCCAGAATTGCGGCGAAGGCCTTCACGTCAAATTCCAGATTTCCAATAGCGACCTGTATCGGGTTGATGCGTGCGCGCAATTCCGCGTTCATATGCTCGGCCCATCCATTTTGCAGCGGATCTTCAAACCACTTGACATCGCAATCGCGCACACGCTCCGCCATCCGGGAAGCAAATTCAATGTCCCAGGAGAGGTAACAGTCCACCATCAATTCCATCTCCTCGCCAAGCGAGGTCCGGCAGTCTTCGAGGCATTTCTGCATCTTGATTAGGCCCATACGGCCGTCCGCCGTGCCCCAGGAAGCGGCAATCTTTACACCTATAAAACCGCTGTTTTTCCAGTGAGAGATCTGATCGGGATGGGTGGTTGCGTAGCAGGGGATGGTCTCTTTGGTTTCGCCGCCGAGCAAACGATACACCGGTTGGCCCAACGCCTTGCCCATCAGGTCCCACAGCGCTAGGTCTACGCCACTCATGGCCATCGCAGTCACCCCGCCGAGTCCGTAGGGCATAGTGGAGCGATACATCTGATCCCAGAGGAGTTCTATGTTGAAGGGGTCTTGTCCAATCAGGAATTTACTAAAATGCTGTTCGATGACAGCGCAAGAGAAGTAGCCGCCACCATAGTTGACCGCACAGCCGGTCACTCCCTCGTCAGTGAAGATTTCTATGGCATAGGGGTCCTGCCCAGGACCCATCCACAAAGTGCGCACCTGCGCGTACTTTGGATACACGGACATTGGGTTTGCAATGTGTGAACCTGTCTGCCAGCCACCTCCCCAGTACTGAGACTCCCCGAAGCGTGCGCCTTTTTCACCGCGGTTCCCCGACCTGATTCGATAGAGCTGGATTTTCGTGATCTTCATTTCCTGCGCCTTTCCGATTGGGGCAGATTGGTTTTGCCTCGGAGTAATAGATAGCAGGCGTCTAAGCGGGAGCAACAGCAAAGGCCAAGCGCTATGCACTTTGCGCATATCGCAAATAAGCCCATTCGATACCTCACGGCGAAAGTCCATCCGTGTGCATCCAGGAATCCGCATCATAGTCTTGGAGGGCTAGACAAATTGTGGTCTGTATCCTAACCGGGGAGTGTACTCAGATAGTTGCTACGCTGACAGTTCCTTATCAGCGTCGGCAAATAAGGCGCTCGGGTAGATCTGATCTATGTTCTGTGGGGTGATAAGTTGAATAGGTGCATAAACTGCAGGCGGGACCTGTTTGTGGTGTAGGATGTCGAGCGCGATCTGGATGAGATGGTCTCCGTACCGTTCAGGAAATGTAGCAATGGAGCCAATCATCCTTGTTTGCGGAGAACGCAATTCGCGGCGGGCCTCTGGGAATGCGCCCACTCCTAATGCAAGGCAGAGCTTGCTTCGCCCGACTTCCGAAAAGGCACGGAGAGCGCCCAAGACCGCGAGATCGTTGACTCCGAAAATAAGCGTCTTGCGTTTCGGGGAGAACTGCATATGGCGGCGCACCAGTTCAAAGGAACGCTCCATCTCGCCACGCGAATCCAGATGGAGAATCTGATAGCTTCCGGGCAATGATCTGCGAACGGCGGATTCTGCGCCCGAAACACGAAGGTGCGGAAGCGACCCGGCGATTTCAAGATCGAGCATCAATAGCTCATCGATCTCCCCGTGCCAATATTTCTGGGCCGCCTTTACCAAAGTCTTGCCGGCCAATTGGCCGACAAGATAATTATCTATCCCAAAAAAGATAGCGCCTGGCTGGGGGATCTCGATGGCAATGACGGGTATAGACGCCTCTTCATATAAAGTCGCCAGCTGGGCGCCGATGCGTTCGTAAACCTGGAATTCGATCGCCAGATCTACTCTTTGCCGTACCAGTCGTTGCGCATTGCGCAATGCTGCTCTAGCGCTGTATAGGTTTTCTACTTCGATCAGATCAATCTGATGGTGCGAAGCCGCCCGGCGAATCCCCATTGTGGCCGCCTTAGAAAATGAATCCCTGCTCTGTGATGCGTAACCAATGCGGAATCGCTTCTGGGTAAGTATCTTGATGTTGGAAACATACCGTCGTCCTTCGGGACGACGCAGTAGGCCTTCTTCTTCCAAAGTCTTCAGGACGCGAAACACTATGGTCCGCTCGAATCCTGTCCGTTCCACAACTTCGGCAAGGCTCAACGATTGTTGAACATCTGCGAAATGACGCAGGATCGCGCAGGCGCGCGACACGGTTTCTAATTTGTATCTGGAGTTGCCCCGACTGGAAGCGCCCATGTCGCACCCCATGGCAGAAGTACTGTATGACCCGCGAGGGCCGCATGCTTCGGAATTGGGAGTATAGCATTGATTGCGATATCCGCAATTTCCTGGATCGCGGCTTTTCGGCGTTGACGGTGCAGACGACCGGTGGGAACATCCGCCCTCAGTTCAGAGTATGGAAGTGCGTAAAGGCGATATGTGAATGCGGTCTGTTTAAGGGTTCTCGTGTTTCGAAAGTTACGAAGCGCTGGCTCAGGGGTTCAAGTGGGATATTTTCTTAATAGTTGCCGCACCTCGATCAAGGCCATGTTGAGCGAACACGTATTAATCACGAGGAGGGAAGGGTGAAAATCATGAGGCGTGTAACTATGTTGTTGTTGTCGCTGTCAATGGTGATTGGCGCCGCGCACGTGGCGTCCGCTCAAAGTGCCGACACGGGGGCGATCTCTGGAACAATCAGCGACAAGAGTGGGGCAGTGTTGCCGGGCGCAACGATCACCGTGACCAATGACAAAACCGCCGTCATTAAGACAACGAGCACGAACAACTCGGGGTTTTATTCGGTTGAATCGGTTGCGGATGGAGACTACACGATCACCATCCATCGAGACGGATTTGAGACCTCGACCTTTCAGCATGTGCATATCAATCCGGGACAACGCCGGGAGGTGTCGGCTACCCTGAAGGTCGGGAGCATCAACGAAACGATGACCGTAGACGCAGCTGCCATGGCGGTCAATACCGAAACAATGGATAACTCTTCAACGATTGACTCGAAGACGATTGATACCATGCTCGTCAACGGGCGCAACTTTGCGTCGCTGGCAATTTTGGCTCCCGGCGTAAACAACACGAACGGAAACAACCAATTTCAAGGCGGTGGGTTGGAATCTACAACGGCCCTGTCGATCGGCGGTACAGGCACTGACATGACGACCTATTCCATCGACGGCACCTACAACACAAACACCGGCAATTACGTCAACATGAACATTACGCCTTCGATGGATGTCATTTCCGAGTTCACCGTGCTCAACACAAACTACAGCGCGAAGTACGGGACATCCTCTTCAAGTCAGATCTTGGTGGACACAAAAAGCGGCACAAACGCGTACCACGGCGCCGTTTGGGACTATTTCCGCAATGACGCAATGGATGCAAACGTCTATGATGAACCTGCCGGCCAGAAGCAAAAACTCCACCAAGACATCTATGGTTATACCTTTGGCGGTCCAGTTCAGATTCCAGGCCTCTACAACATGGATCGCAAGCAGCACACTTTCTTCTTTGCAAGCGGCGAATGGTGGTCGAAATCCATGGGTGGCAACGCTACCGGGTGGGTCATCACTCAAGCCATGCGACAGGGCAACTTCGCGACGGGCGACCCTTACTTCCCGGGCAGTCTATCCCTGTCTCCGCTGGGCCAAAGTCTGCTGGCAGCGGAGGGAAGAACAAACTGCATAGCGTCGCCTACTACGCTGAATCCGTCCTGTATAGATCCGGGTGCGCTCGCAATAGTGAATGCGTACATGCCTCTGGATAATGTCTCCAATAACTCGAATTACAACTTCATCAACACTGATCCTATTCCGTTTCACCAGTTCGACGAAGACTATCGCATAGACCACAACTTTGATTCCAAGCACACTTTGACGGGCAGGTTCATGTATGAAGAGGCAAACAACTCCTATCCGAATACTGTTAACCCTAATGGTTTCGGCAGCCCATACCCCGAAGTTAGCAGCTCGATTTATACCACGGGTCTGAATTTCTTAGTACGACTGACCTCCACCTTCACTCCGACATTTATCAACACTGCTGCCATTTCTGCAACCTTCGACAAGCCTCGACTCCACGCCAGTCCCTCGCCGATCCCTGCCGGTGTCACGATCAACCAATATTTTCCGAATGCCAACTATTTGCAGTCGATACCGAACATGTATCTCTTTGGCTACGCTAATATGGGACCTGGCGCTTTCCCCATCAACGCCAGCGATGGTGAAACAATCCTCACTGACGACTTCACCAAAGTGCACGGTAAGCATGTCCTTCAGGCTGGCGGCTTTTACATGGCCGGTATCAAGAACCAGATCCCAGGCAACCTTATTGAGGGGATAGACGAATTTACCGGAGTGTTCACCGGGGACTTTGCCGCCGATTACCTTCTTGGCCTGGATGGCTATTATAACCAGCAAGCGACCAACCCGCACTACACCGTCAATTACCGGCAAGCGGAATTCTACGTGCAGGATGACTGGAAAGCTAGTCCCCGACTGACAATCAATGCGGGTATGCGATTTTTCTACTATTCGCCAGACTGGCTTTCAGGGCCGAACAGTGAGACATCAAGCTTTGACTTCAATAAATTCGATCCGACTGAGGCCCCCGTCGTCCTGACGAGTGATACTTTGCTGACCAATTCAGCCGGAACCCCTATCACTGCGGCGGGTGTGCCGGCCAATCTTCAAAACGGGCTTGTTTACAACACAACCCCAGGTGTGCCGCGTGGATTTTACAATTCGTATAGGATCCATCCAGCGCCGCGCGTGGGATTTGCGTATGCCCTCACCAAGGACAATCGGACTTCGATTCACGGGGGCTATGGGATCGGTTACACGCGTCTTCCGTTCCAGATCATCAATGCGTTTGGCCAAAACCCGCCTGGCGTTCAATCCGTTTCCTTCCCGTATGGAACCATCTCGCAACCTAGCGGTGGTGCTGCGCTGGTGACTGTACCCACTCCGGTTCCCTTGACTCTGGTTGGCCCGAATTTTAAGCCAACGCAAGTGCAGAACTTCAGCCTCATCGTTGAACGAGAAATCGTCCGAGACGCTATCTTCCAGGTAGGATATGTGGGATCGGTTACCCACCATAGTCAGGTGGGTACAGACCAAAATCAGGAGCATCCAACCAGCACGCCATATTATACCGACTGTCTCCCCCCAGGACAGGCCCCATCGGCGGTGTATGATTTCGACCCATGTCTCAATCAAGGGCACTATGGAAGTGGACAAGCTCTCCCCGAGGATGTTATCCGGCCTTATCAGGGGTATCAAGCCTTGAGCACGAATATATATGAAGGAAGTGCGAATTATCATTCGCTGCAGTCGCAATTTAGATTTAGGCGCAAGAGCTTGCAAACAACCTTGAACTATACCTACGGCAAGGCAATGGGCGACGGCGGGCAAGGCAATAGCTTTCGCTTTAATGGGACTGCAACCCTAAATTCCTACAATCTCAAGGCTGAGTACGGTCCGCTACCTTTCGATCGCACGCATATTTTCACTGGAAATGCGATCTATGCCCTGCCTTTCTGTAGCCACTGTTCCAGCAGGCTGGCCCGAGAATCTGTGGGCGGGTGGTCTTTATCGGGTATCGCAATCGCGCAGAGTGGTTTTGCGTTGACCCCCACTTTGGCGAACCAGCCATTTACTGGGCTGGATGGGTCGAGGCCAAATCAGATTGGACCGGTTCACTCGTACAATAGCCGCGAAGAGGCCTTTAATCCGGCTTTGTTCACGGCTCCAGCCTATGGCTTTTTCGGCAATGCGAGGAATGGCAGTATTCGCGGGCCCAAGGAAGTTGCCTTTAATGTGGCGCTGTATAAAGAATTTCCCCTCTCGGAACGGGTGAAATTCAACTTCCGGGCGGAAGCATTTAATATAGCGAATCACCCAAGCTTCGGGCTATACACTGGAGTTGGCCCGTACGCTGTAAATCCTGGCCAGATCAATCCTGCATCGGCCACGGACCCGCGCATTCTCGAAATGGTGGCGCGTTTCACTTTCTGATCCCGCGTCGCCGCACTGGATGCGTCGGTCGCATGGCCGACGCATCGATAGAGCTACGAGACGCAACCTTTGGCTTTGTGATCATCTCAACGGCGACGACTATGCAAGCATCCTTCGCCCAAAAGCCTGGATACCGTTAAAACTGAGAACGCGGTTACGGAGGTGTTAAGGGTAGATGGACCTCAGAAGCGGTATTGCGGGCCGAGGCATTCGCGACCGAGAAAATCGATTCATGAGGGAGATGTCTCGCCTAATCACAGTCTTGCTCTTCTTATACATCCGATCGGCTCATACGCAAGCGCTCACCGTGGACAAGTCACCAAATGCCCTGCATTGTGATTCCCTCACCACTCCAATAGGAGACGATACAAAAAGGCCTTCGTTCTCCTGGAAGTTGCAGGACAGCCGTTTTGGGGCGAAACAGACTGCATACAGAATATTGGTAGCCACTAACCCTGGCGTGCTGAAGACGGTTTCGCTGCGTGCGAAAAAGGACGATGTCTGGGACAGCGGGCGTGTAGAGTCGGATCGGTCCATAGGAATTCTCTACGGCGGCCCAGCGCTAACGGCGGAAACGCGTTACTACTGGCGCGTGCAAGTTTGGGATAAAGACGGCAAATCATATCCTCTGAGTGACATTAGCTGGTGGGAAACCGGGTTGCTTGATTCAGGTAATTGGTTAGGCAAGTGGATTGGTTATGAAGACCCCGAGCGTCGTAATCTGCGACAAGCCAGAGCAATCTGGATCACAAATGGCGCCGTTCAGAACGACGAGGGGAGGACCGATTCAAGACACGACTTTCGCATAGCTTTTGATCTAGATAAGGCAGTAAAGAGTGGAGTGTTGTATGTAACCGGCGAGGACACAGTCGGCTCCTGGATAAACGGCAACCAAATTCTAGAGGCTGAACCACTGCCAGAATGGGGTCGACCGCCGTGGAGGACCTATAAGCGGAGCGAGATCACAGCTCAATTACACGTTGGCAGGAATGTTCTCGCTGTCGAGATCACTCGACATGGAGCGAGACCACAGAGCCATACGCCCATGAGTGCAATCCTCTGTCTAGAAATGGCAGATGGGGAAGGTGCAGTCGTGAAAACCGGTGACCCGGGGTGGAAGACTCAGATCAATGCGCAGGGCGAATGGTACACGACGAGCTACGCGAAATGGTACACGACAAGCTACGATGACGCTGGCTGGGCCGAACCAATTGCGTATACGCCGGAGCGAGACCCCTTTGGGGCGCCTGACACAATCGGAAGTCCTCTCCCAACCGGGCCGGTCGTTGCACTACGCCATACTTTCCAGGTTGTCAAGCCAGTCGTGTCAGCGCGACTCTATGCTACAGCGCTTAGCGCATACAAATTCAGCATCAATGGCAAACCAATTGGCGACCAGGTCTTATCGCCCGGCTGGACAGATTATCGGCGCAGAGTGACCTACCAGGCGTTCGATGTAACGTCATTGGTGCAAGCCGGGCCAAACACGATGGGTGCGTATCTCGCTTCCGGCTGGTATTCGACGCCGCTGGAATGGATTGGCCAAGGCAACAATTACGGGACTTCGCCAAACGCTTTGAAGGCCCAATTGCGAATTCAACATACAGACGGCTCTGTGGAGTGGGTTGTGACCGATGAGTCATGGAAGGCGGACGATTCCCCGATCATGTTTGCGGAAATCTATGATGGTGAAACCTATGATGCCAGAAGACTCCAGCCTGGTTGGGATACAGATTCCTTTCCCGATGCAAATTGGCATCCGGTTGCTGTAGCTCATCCGCAGGAGCCTGACATCGTCTGGCAATCGTTCCAGCCAATTCGCGCCACAGATGTTCTCACCGCGAAGTCGGTCACGAGCCCCACTCTTGGTGTTCTCATTTATGATTTTGGCCAGAATCTCGCGGGCGTGGCTAGAATCCGCGTAGAGGGGCAAACGGGAACCGATATCCGCCTGCGTTTCGCCGAGGCACTCCATCCGGATGGAACGCTGTATGTAGATAATCTGCGAAATGCCAAGGCGACGGACCACTTTATTCTCGCGGGCAGCGGTCCGGAAGAATATCAACCTTCCTTCACCTATCATGGATTCCGTTATGTGGAAGTGTCCGGGTTACCGGACAACCCTGGCTTAAAGGCCGTGAAAGCGGTTGTGCTGCACACCGACGCACCACTCACGGCACAATTGAAAACGGGCAGTCCAATGATTGATCAGCTCTGGAGCAATATTCTCTGGGGACAGCGCTCTAATTTTGTAGGCGTGCCTACAGACTGCCCACAAAGGGATGAGCGCTTGGGATGGGCTGGGGATGCTCAGGTGTTCTGGCGTACAGCGGGTTTCAATTTCGATCTGACTGCATTTTCGCGCAAGTATGCCGCTGATCTTCGTGGTACGCAAGTGGAAACCGCAATGTATGGCATCTATGCTCCCGGTACCGGGAAACCAAATCCCGGTTTTGCACCAGGGTGGAGCGAAGCGGGAGTCATCGTGCCCTGGAGCTCCTGGGTGCAGAGTGGAGATACAAAGATCGTCCAGGAGAATTGGACGAGTATGGAAGCTTACTTAGCGGCAATTCGGGCGGCAAATCCCGACTATCTCTGGAAGAATAACGCTGGCATTGACTTCGGCGACTGGCTGGCTCCAGAAGGGACTACCTCACAGGACCTAATTGCGACTGCATACTGGGCATACGATGCGAAACTGATGGAACAGATGGCGCACGCGATTGGCAGAAATGACGAAGACAAGTATGCCAAACTCTTTGAAAACATTAAGGCGGCTTTTGTTCGTGCATACGTAAGCCAAGATGGGTCTATAGGTGCTGCTCGTTCATCCCCGAAGTCCGATACCAATACAAATCGTCCAAGGGATCTGCTGGAGACGCAGACTGGTTATGTCCTGGCACTCCACATGAATTTGGTGCCGGAATCGCTGCGTCCGCTCGCGGCCAAGAAATTGGTGGACCGGATAGCAGGTAACGGCTGGAGCCTCGCCACGGGTTTTCTCGGAACTCCGTATCTTTTGGGCGTGCTCGCGGACAGCGGCCATGCGGATGTAGCCTACCGGCTGTTAATAAATGGTGAGCTTCCTTCCTGGGGGTACATGGTGGAGCACGGGGCGACTACGATGTGGGAGCGCTGGGATAGTGACCAGGAGTTCGGCAGTCCAGACATGAACTCGTTCAACCACTATGCCTACGGGGCTGTTGGAGAGTGGCTCTATCGCTATTCTGCAGGCATTGATACGACACCTGCGGATCCTGGGTTTCACACCATCGTCCTGCATCCCAATTTCGATGGTCGTCTTGGCAGCGTGGATTTCTCTTACGAGTCTGGGTATGGCGCGATTCACGCGGCATGGACGGTGAGAACAAATAACGTGGTATGGAACGTGACGATTCCGCCCAATGCGCGCGGGCGCATGTCTCTCTCGTCGGAGGAGGCACAGGCTTACAGGCTGAATGACAAGACTCTGTCACAGAATCGACAAGTTAGCGTAGTTCACAGCAACGATGGCCATAGTGAGTATGAACTGCCAGCGGGGAGTTACACCTTTACATTCCTGACAGTTAAGGACCATCAAGTCGCGCGGCACAAGCGAATCCCGCCGAAGAGACCTTCCCACACTGTGGAGCTAGGCCAAATCGAACAATAGGTGAACCTTCATGAAACGAAGCTCCGCAGTTCTTTTCATCGTGGTTTTAATCTCCGGGGTTCTGGGCTATACGCAGGAAAACCAAACGCCGGTTAACCCGCACAAGCCAACTCTTGATCGCCTGCAGTTGCTGACTACTCTGAAGCTGCCCGACTGGCGTTTCCATGCCGACGTCCCTCACCCGGAAGATCCCAACTTAAACGATTCGGATTGGCAAACCGTGAAAGTGCGTGAGGAGTGGAAGACTGGCCCCCGCGTTCTCCGTCGCTGGATCGAAATTCCCGAGAAGATCAATGGCTACTCGACTCAGGGATCGCGCGTCGACTTGGGGCTGGTTATTCGCAGTAATGACTCTCTTGTACTGACGATCTTTTCGAACGGCGGCATTGTCTATCATGGCGACGAGGACATGCAGCAACCGATCCCGCTCACCCAGAACGCGCAACCCGGGCACAACTTCCTGGTCACGGTCCGCATCGACTGTGCCCAAGTCGAAACCGGAATCTTCGACAGCGATCTGACCATCGCGCCTCAGAACAGGCCGGACCCATCGAGTCTGCGCATGGAACTTCTGTCAGCCGAGCCGGTCATCGCGGCTTACAACACGGCCAAAACGGAACGCCAGCAGCAGATCGATGCGGCGGTCAATGCCATTGACTTTTCCATGCTGGATCGCGGCGACCAAGCCGGTTTCGATGCCTCGCTAAAACAGGCCCAGTTGAAACTGGAAGTCCTCAAGCCGTGGTTGCAGCAGTTCAAGATTCACGCAGTTGGCAATTCGCACATCGACATGGCGTGGCTTTGGCCATGGACCGAGACCGTTGAGGTCGTTCGGAACACATTTCAGAGCGTGCTCGACCTGATGCGCGAATACCCCGACTTCAAATTCACGATGTCTTCCGCGCGCACGTATGAGTGGATCGAAGAGAAGTATCCGGACATGTTTCAGCAGATCCAGCAGCGGATCAAAGAAGGACGCTGGGAAGTAATCGGTGGGATGTGGGTCGAACCTGACCTGAACATGCCGGCCGGCGAATCTCTCACGCGCCAGATCCTGGTAGGCAAACGTTACTTTCAAAGCCGCTTCGGTGTGGACGTGAAGATCGGGTGGAATCCCGACTCGTTCGGCTACAACTGGCAGTTGCCGCAAATCTACAAGAAATCGGGAATGGACTACTTCGTCACTCAGAAGCTGCTCTGGGCGCACGAATTCACCACCTTCCCTTACAAACTCTTCTGGTGGCAAGCGCCCGATGGCAGTCGGCTCCTGACTTACTTCCCGCACGATTACGCCGGCGGAATCGACGGGCCCAGCATGGCGAAGGACCTTTCGGTCTGGGCTCCTTCGATTTACGGCCCCAATCTGGCCGGCGAACCCGAGATGATGCACCTCTACGGCGTGGGCGATCACGGCGGCGGACCGACTCGCCAGATGCTGGATGCCGCGCAATCGCTAATGTCGCCCACCACCGTCTATCCGAAATTCGAATTGGGTACAGCCACGGACTTTTTCACCGAACTGGTTAAGAAACTGCCCAGCTTGAATGTTCCCACGTGGGACGGCGAACTGTACTTCGCCTATCATCGCGGCGTTTTCACCACCCAGGCGGAAACCAAGCGGCGCATCCGCCGCAGCGAAGAAACCATGCTCAACGCGGAGAAGTTCGCGTCATTGGCGCTGCTCGACGGGCGGGCCTATCCGCAGGAAGAGATGAATCGCGCGTGGAAGCGCCTTCTGTTCGATCATTTCCACGACATCATGCCGGGATCCGGAATTGGCGTGAACTACTTGGACGCCCGCCGTAATTTGCGCGACGTGCAGCGTACCGGAAATCAGATCATTGAAGACTCGCTCAAAGAAATTGCCGCACATATCGATACGCAGGGCGAAGGCGTGCCCGTGCTTGTCTTCAATTCTCTGTCGTGGCCCCGCTCAGAAGTCGTCGAACTGCAAGCTCAACTCCCTACACCCGCGCAACAGATTTCAGTTACCGACGCTTCCGGCAAAGCCGCGGAAGCGCAGGTGCTCAGCATCGATCGACAGACTCATCGCGTGCACTTCCTGCTTCTCGCCAACACACCTGCATTCGGATACAAGACGTATTTCGTGCACGGCCAAATCGCAGCCACGACCTCTGCAGTTCGCTCTTCCCTGAAGGCAACCGCAGACACTCTGGAAAACGAATTCGTACGAGTAAAGATCGATTCGCAAACAGGTTGCATGACAAGCCTTTTCGATAAGCGCGCCAACAAGGAAGCGCTCGCCTTACCGGAAACGGACACCGGCGGTCCCAAGAACATGGTCTGCGGCAACCTGCTCCAGACTTTTATCGACAAGCCCAAGCGCTGGGATGCCTGGAACATCGATGCGGACTTCGAAGCGCAGCACACGGACCTCACTACAGCGGACGAAGTGAAGTTGATCGAGAACGGACCGTTGCGTGCCGTGATCCGAATCAAGAAGCATTTTCAGAACTCAACCTTCATCCAAGACGTGACCCTATATCCGGGCGCCCCGCGCGTCGACGTCAACATGCAGGCCGAATGGCACGAGAAACACATTCTGCTGAAAGTGGCCTTCCCGTTGAGTGCGCACAACCCAAAGGCCACCTTCGAAATTCCTTACGGTTCTGTGGAGCGCCCTACGACCCGCAACACCCCAGCGGAACAGGCGCAATTCGAGGTCCCTGCGATCCATTGGGCTGACATTTCAGATGACAAACATGGCTTCAGCTTGCTCAACGACTGCAAGTACGGCTACGACGCTAAGGGAAATGTGCTGCGACTGTCGTTGCTCCGCTCGCCCGAGTGGCCTGACCCGCACGCTGACGAGGGCCATCACGAGTTTACCTACTCTCTATATCCGCACGCCGGAACCTGGCGAGAGGCTATTACGCGGCGCGATGCGCGGTGGATTGTGATCGTCGTTTTCGGTTCCGGGCGCCGGTATTTGTAAAAGCGATGATCCGTATTGGGACGCAGGGCACAGGTTCGCGCCCAGGCTGGAACTTAACGGAATACCCACTGGATTCCCCGGAGTGGGAAGCGACGGGCGAACCGATCCGCAAAATAGCCCCGCTGCAACCTGCTGATCCGCGCTCAACCCCGACGTGTCCACAACTGTGTCGGTACCCGCCGGGCCGTTAGAGCAGTTGCCTCCGGCGCACGGTGCCGGTCCAGCCACTAGGCCGCTGTCGTAGCGCCAGTTGAAGCCGAGCCGCGGGCCGACCTTCCACGGCTGGTACTGCACATGAGCAGTCATGTTGAACTTTTCATCGTGGTCGATGCGGAACGGTCCTACTGCAGCCGGAACCGATCCCGCGCCGCCGATCTGCGGAGTGAAAAAGCGGGCAGCTACGCTTGAAAACACCATCAGCGCAGAAAATCCATGAAGGCTCGGTACGCTCACGCGCCCAGCATATCCCGGAATTTTCGAATTGTTCCACTCAACTGGAAAAGTGATGGGCGTCGCGCCCAGCACACTGAAATCGTACCCGTTGTGCGTGTACTTCCAGATGTACTCACCGGAGAAAACCAGGTACCGTCCGAAGGCTTGCTGGATTCCAGCATGAAATTCATTGCGCCAACCGGGGCTCAATGGGTTCGATACCGGCGAGTTGCAGGCAAGAAGCGGATTCACTACGAGATTCGCGCATCCGATGCTGGAAAGCACCAGATTTTCGTTGAATGGACTCTCCAGCGTTCGCGCGTACGAAACGCGAAAAACGGTGTTGGTGCGCTTGACGTTATACGCAACGCCCAGGCGAGGTTCAGCTTCCCGGTGCGTCGTTAGTCCGTTGTAGAAATCGCCCCTTAATCCCAGATTCAAGGCCCAGTTTCCTTTGGTGACCGTGTCCTGGATGTAAAGAGCGAGTTCCTTGACGTCGGTGTGGCCATTAAAGGTGTAGAGGCCACTCGCGGATGTCGGACAGCCGTCATTGGGAGATGGAGTCGCACGGGTCAGGTCATAGCAACCCAACAGAGGGTTGAAGCTGGCATTTGCAGTGAACGGCGCTGGGTAAAGACTCTGGTTGGTCGTCGTCGCTGTTGGGCATAGAGAGGGGTCGTTGACTCCGGGGTTGCCGACAAACACAGGAACACCGTTGCCGTCCACACACGGCGCATTCAGCGTCGGATCGACGATGCCGAAAGGGTCCTTCTCGTCAAGAAACGTCTGCTCGTAGGTGGCTCCCACTTTAAGGTTGTGAATTCCCTTCACATACGAGATGTCGGAGCGTAGTCCAGTGTTTGTGAGGGTACGGTTCTGACTGATGGTTTCGCTCTGAAGACCCGGTGCGCCGAGGTCTGCGAAGGGGTTGGCGCTGGGATAGTAGTTGTACGCGTCGCGCCGGACAAAAGCACCCAAAGTGAACACGGTTGTTGGGCTGAGCAGTCGAGTCCATGAAGGTGCGATGTTGAACGTTTTGATCTGGGAACGCTGGTCGGCGGGGCCGACGACGTGGCCATTAGGATCGAGGCCGCCGTTGCCTACGACGACTCCGTTCCAGGGGGTCGCCAACTGAGAGTCATAAGAATTTGGCGTTTGGAACCACGAACGCGTGAATCCCAAGTTTAAGCGCAGAGAATCAGCGCTGGATAACTGATAATCCACTCTGTCGAATAGATTCTCTTCGTTGCCCTTGTCGTGCATGACGACAAACTCGGGCGGGTCGAGAAACCGGCCGCTGTTGAGGCCGCCGACAGAGATGAAGTTCCCCCATTTGGCTCCGCCGTAAGCCAGATCGGCTGCTACGTTCGATGTTCCAAACGACCCGTACGAAGTGCTGATACTGCCATGAGGCGTGGTTACGCCCTGGCCCGAGCGGGTGGTGGCCACAATCACAACGCTGGTCTTGCCTCCATATTCCGCAGGCGGAGCGCCGGATATCACTTCCATGGATTGAATTGAATCGAGGGGGATCTGGTTGGAAAAGACCTTGCTCTGCTGGTCGGTAATCGGCTGGCCGTCGACGGAGAATGAATTCTCCGCGTGGTCGCCAAGGCCGTGGAACAGACCGTTGGAATCGGCCGCGATTCCCGGCGTTGAGAGAGTAACGAGCGAGCTCAGAGAAGACGACGAGCTCTCCAAGGGAAGCTTGTCGAATAACTCTTTGTCGACATCGGTGTGGAAAGTGGGGTCGTTCTCCACCAAATCGGCGCCCGCTTCCACCGTAACCGAGGTGGACACACCGGTTACTTGAAGACTGACCTTGACACTGGCAGGCACCACCGATCGAACCTCCACATCCTGCACAGTCTGGGCAAATCCCGCAGCGGTCACTGTCATGTGATAAGGATTAAACGGCACATTCGGGAAACTAAAATTTCCCTTACTGTCTGTCGTGGTCTTCCGGTCATAGCCGCTAACCGCTTGATGAATCTCGACTGTTGCATTCGCAACGACTGCGCCCGAAGGGTCAAAAACAGTGCCATTAAGCGATCCCGAACCTCCACCCGACTGCGCATAGACTTGAAGACTTAGCGCCACGCAGAATACGACAACAAAAGCCGCACGGAGCGACTTCTCGTATGAAGCCAGCATGATTCCTCCTGAATTTTGGTCGAAAAGATCAAAGGGACAGCCCCCACGGAACGAACCGGGGCCGCAAACATCAGAGAATTGATCTTTATTTAGACGCTAGGAGGTGGGCGGACATAGAGTCTGTAATCGATCAGGCGGTGCTTGGCACCAGTTGGCTGAGAATTTAGAGTTTCGACATGACGGAAGATTGGCTTGGGTGAAGGGGAAGCGTGTGCGGGTGACGCCGAATGCGCCGCAATGCAAACTTTGCAAGTGGCGGACTCATCCTGATTCGAATGGCGATGCGCGGCAAACGCGAACGCTGACCATAAGGTCAACAGTAGCGAAAGCCACGCTATCCGTTTCGAGATCGACCGCATGCCCATTACCCCACAATACGTTCCTGATACTCTACACCGAAGCAGGAAAAGAACACAATTCAAAGCGCATCGCTCGGCAACAGTGGTTTTGTACCGATATGGAGGGCCGCTCGGTGCCAACCGCGAACCACTCGAAGACCTCGGGGAATCGCGTTGCTCTCAGCGGCGTGCCCCCTCAGCAGCACTCGCACGCTCTACCTCGTATTGCCCGCCAGCCTTCGCGCAGAACCAGTGGGATTATGAGCAAGGCGGCAACTGGATCGGCCCATGGCACATGCCAAATTGCATTAACAGCCAATCCCATCAGGGCGATGAGCGAAAGATAGGCGCATAAAGCGGACTGTGTTGCGTCAGCCCTCAACGCAGCACTGCCTGTGGCCGCCGACAGGCGGCGCTTCTTCTTCGCAAACCATGGCATGACCGCAAAGGCGGCAATGAGAATGACTATCCCCGCCAGTGTGGGTCTGGGCTCTCTGTTGCCCCGCAGACTAAAGGCCGAATTAACTCCGACATAGGCAGCAAGTGCGAACAGCAAAACTCCCGCGATGCGGGCCGTCGTCCTCTCCACGTCCTGTTGAGCTGCAGCGCGGAACCTCCACAGTACGACAACCCCTGAAAAGAGTTCGATGGCACTGTCTCCACCGAATGCGAGCAGGGCTGGGCTGCGGGCCCTCCACGATGTAAATAGCGACACGACAGCCTCGACAGTCATCCAAGCGATGGTTAGTACCTGAACGCGCCGAATGCGGCGGATAGCATCTGGGGTCGGAATCTGCTGCACGGAAGCCATCTGAGTAGGTAGTGAGTATTGTCGCACGACGGAAATTGACGTTCGGGGTCGCAGACCTCGCTACCAAGTTGTGCTACCACTTTCGACGAATGTGCTACGCTGGTTAGAAGGCGGAATTTGAAAGGTGCCCATGGGAGACCTCAGTCGTATCGGAGTATCGATCGATTCGGAATTGCTATACCGGTTCGATTCGTTCATCGCGGATCAGGGGTACGACAATCGGTCCGAGGCGTTTCGCGATTTGATTCGTGACCGTCTCGTCGGCTCGGTCGTTGTCGCTGGAAGTGCGCTTGTAGTGGGCACCGTCACCCTCATTTACAATCATCACACTCGCTTATTGCCGGAAAAGCTTACCGATCTCCAGCACGAGTCTCACGCAATTGTCATTTCCACCCTGCACGCGCATCTCGATCAGGAAAACTGTCTAGAGGTGGTGGTTCTTCGTGGCAAGTCGAAAGATGTCCAAAAGCTTGCTGACCGGCTCATCAGCACGAAGGGTGTGCAGCATGGCCGCCTAGTAATGAGTTCTCCCGAGACCGTGTCCCATCATCCCCATCCACACCGTTGAGACAAGCACTGGGCATCCCCGTGGAAGATGCCGGGAGAGGTCCGTATAGCCCAGTACTACTCTAAACAAAGTGACGATCGCCTTTACATTTCGCCCGTGCTGTAGCACGATTATTAGTTTCGTGTCATCGGGTAGCACGAACGGGGAGAACGTACTATGCAAGGACTTTCTAGGAGACGGAACGCTGAGAGATTCGGTGTCGCCGCCGCCAGAACTCTAGGGCTGCTCTTGATGCTGGTACTTTCGTCGCTTCCGACGATCGCGCAAGAGAAGACGCCGGCCGCCACGAGTGGTAAGGCTTATTCGCCTCAGCTATCGGGAACTGTCGTTGACACGTCTGACGCAGTGATTGCCGGGGCTACCGTGCAGGTTCGAAGCGCGAACGGTACTGTACAAAGAACGACACAGTCGGACAGGAACGGCTCCTTCATTATTTCTGGACTCCCGGCAGGCAATTATCGAATCGTGGTATCGAATCCCGGTTTTGAAACCAAGGAAACTCCCATCACCATAGGGACCACGGAGGCGTCGGCCCCGCTGCGCATCTCTCTGGCTGTGGGCTCCCTGAGCACCACTATAAACGTGCAGAGCCGGGAGGATAGACTCATCGGAATTGCCGATTCCGCCACCCAGGGAGCGGTAGGCGCAAAGGAAATTCAAGATCGTCCGATTCTTCGCTCGGGTGAGGTTTTGGAGACGGTTCCCGGTGTCATCATCACTCAACACGCCGGTGGTGGCAAGGCCAACCAATATTTTCTGCGCGGCTTCAATCTCGACCACGGCACGGATTTCGCCATTTTCATCGACAGTATGCCGCTGAACCTCCCGTCGCACGCGCACGGCGAGGGCTACTCTGACATGAACACCGTCATCCCGGAGTTTGTGAAGCGGGTGAATTTCGAGAAAGGTCCCTATGACGCTGATGTCGGCAACTATGGCTCGGCTGGCTCGGCCCATGTGGAATATTTCAAGACACTGCCCCAGAACTTCTTCCGGGTCGAAGGCGGCATGTATGGCTATGGGCGGGCCGTTTTCGGCGCATCGCACAAGCTCGGTTCGGGCAGTTTGCTGTACGGCGGGGAGGCGTATCACGATGACGGCCCATGGACGCATCCGGATAATTACTACAAATTCAACGGTGTTGTTACCTACAGCCAGGGAGGAGACGCCGATGGTTTCAGCATCACGGCTCGCGGTTACCACGGAACATGGCACTCGAGCGATCAAATCCCCGGTAACGCCGTGCCCCTCGTTGGTTTCTTCGGCGCACTGAACCCGACTGACGGTGGCCATTCACAGCGTTATAGCTTGCAGGCCGAATGGCATCGCCAAGAAGAAAATTCCGAGACGAAAATCACGGCCTACGGACTTTATTATGATCTCGATTTATTTTCTGATTTCACTTACTTCCTGACGGACCCCATTCGCGGCGATCAGTTCGAACAGCAGGACAGGCGCTGGGTGGCGGGGCTGGATGCACACCACACGATTTTCAGTCAATGGTTTGGCCGCAAGGTGGAAAATACATTCGGCCTGCAGGTCCGCAACGATTGGATCCACAACGGCCTTTACCAGACGGAAGATCGCGTGCGCGTGGACAAAACTGATGCGTCCACCGGCACCACTCTGCCAGCGACCACGGAAGCGGATCGCTTTACGGATACGCAAGCAGGTTTTTACGCAGAAAATAGAATTCAGTGGACGGAAAAATTCCGCACGGTCGCGGCCCTGCGCGGCGACGTGGGACACGTTGACGTCACAAGCTTGGTTACCGCAACCAATTCCGGCACGGCCACCAAGGTGATGCCTAGCCCAAAATTGAGTTTGATTTTCGGCCCGTGGTCCAATACTGAGTTCTATGCCCAGGGCGGATTCAGTTTTCACAGCAACGACGCGCGTGGCGCAACGCAAACGGTGGAACCGGTTTCGGCGGACAATCCCTACCCCAATACGCCCTCCTCAAAAATTCCCCTTCTGGTCCAAACCAAAGGCGGGGAAATCGGCGCGCGCACTTCGGTCGTCTCACATCTGCAAAGCACCGTTTCGTTCTGGTATCTCCATAGTAATTCCGAACTGCAGCAGGATGGCGACACCGGAGGCACGGTTGCTTCAGAACAGTCGAGCAGCCGCTATGGCGTCGAATGGGCGAACTACTACACGCCACTGGAACATTGGGCTCTCGATGTTGACCTTGCGAACTCCAAAGCCCTTTTCACCTCAATCGACGGAGGCGATGCAGCGCCGGGCAGCCCTGGTGGCAAGCGTGTGCCCGAAGCGGTTGGGTGGGTGATTTCCTCGGGCATCACATCGCACGATTACAAAGGCTTTTCGTCGAGTTTGCGCCTGCGCTACTTTGGTCCGCGCGATTTGACGTCCGACGGAATTTATCGTTCCAAGGCAACGGCGTTGCTCAACGCGGGGGTCGGTTATCAAATCAGCGAGAGATGGCGCGTTTCGGCCGAATTCTTGAATTTGCTTAACCGCCGCGATCACGACATTGACTACGCCTATACCTCCCAAATGACGCCAACAGCCATGCCGGCATTCACGGACGTTTTCCACCCCGTCGAACCGTTCCAGGTACGATTCGGGCTAGGAAGAACCTTTTGACGAATGCCGTGCGGATAGAATCTGTTTAGATCTCGCTTCCAAGTTCATCTTGTAGCTTCCAATCCATTAGTTGCGCGTTCTGTTGTTCGTAGACACTATGCCCTAAACAAGGTCAGCGAAAGAGCCTCGAAAGAAACACGTTTACGCACAAGGCGGAAGCATAGGCAATCCCAGTCATGTACGCAAACTGGATCGCGGGCCACTTCCAACTATTGGTCTCGCGGCGCACGACCGCCAAAGTCGATGTGCACTGCATGGCAAAGGCAAAGAAGACCAGCAATGCCATTGCCCCGGCGGGAGTCATATCCTGACGGAGGGCTGCTTGCAGCGTCATGGATTGCGTTGCCGGGTCACCGCCATAGATCGTGCCCAGGGTGCCGACGATTACTTCGCGCGCGATTACCGATGTCAGCAGGCCGACGCCGATCTTCCAATTGAAACCGAGAGGCCGGATGAGCGGTTCAATTCCATGTCCCATGTAGGCAATCGCACTGTGTTCCAGTTCCGGAGAACGGCCATTGTTTAGTGGGAGATGCGTCAGGACCCAAACAAGTAAAGAAACTGCCAGGATGACCGTTCCCGCCTGCCTCAGGAAGACCCGTGAGCGGTCGAGCAGGCGTAAGCCGACAGACTGCAACGTCGGGTACCGATACTCAGGAAGCTCCAGCATGAATGGAACAGCAGCAGATTTGAGTATCGAAGACTTGAGGAGTTTCGCGGTGGCGATGGCGACAAGAAAACCGAGCACGTAGAGTGAGAGCATGGCACAAGCCCTTGCTCCGAGCAGTACGCCGACAACCGGGCGATCCGGAATAAATGCGGCAATCAGCAATGTGTAGATAGGCAAGCGGGCCGAACAAGTCATGAAGGGCGCGATTAGAATGGTTGCGATGCGATCGCGCTTATTTTCGATGGTGCGCGTCGCCATGATCGCGGGAACGGCGCAAGCGTATGCAGACAATAGAGGAATAAAGGCCTTCCCGTTCAATCCCACGCTCCGCATAGTGCGGTCGGCAATGAGCGCTGCGCGGGCCAGATAGCCCGAATCCTCCAGTATCCCTATAAAGAGGAAGAGCAGAAGGATCTGGGGCAGGAACACGAGCACGGAACTGACGCCCTTCCACAGGCCATCCAGCAGAAGTGACCTGAGGAGACCATTGGAAACAAAGGGTGCCACTTGCTGTCCCAGTTTGGTTAGCAGGTCCTGAAACGCTGTGCTCATCGGCTGGCCAAGTCCAAACACGGTCTGGAAAACAGCACCCACGACAATCACAAATATGAGTGGCCCCCACAGCTTGTGCAGAAATATGTCGTCCAGTCGGCGGGTCCAGACGCTGGGGAGTGGACGCTGGTAGTCGACTCGACGGCTAAGCTGGTTCGCCCACTTCCGGCACTGCGGAAGGTTCTGCAGAATGGGGAGCAATTCGTCAGGCCGCTGATCGTGATCTTCTCGCAGGAAGCGTTCCACCGCGGCCAATCCGCTGCCCTGGGTTGCGCTCACCATAGCAACGGGTGCGCCCAATTCCGCGGCGAGTTTGAGAACATCGAGCGACCCGCCGCCTTTTGTAAAGACATCCGCCATATTCAAAAGAACGAGTGTGGGCAAACCCAAAGCGATTACGGGCGCCGCTAGTACGAGTTGGCGTGAGAGATTGGTTACATCGAGCACCAGCAAAATTGCATCCGGGCGAGGTAGTCCGTCCATTTTGCCGGTCAGCACATCAACCGCGACCCGTTCATCTTCGGAATAAGGCGTCAGACTGTAAACGCCGGGGAGATCAATGAGTTTGATCTCTTGTCCGCCGCCAGCGAGCAGGCCAACCCGTTGTTCGACGGTAATGCCTGGGTAGTTGCCGACCTTTTGACGGAGCCGGGTCAGACGATTGAAGAGTGTCGACTTCCCTGAATTGGGTGGGCCAATCAGGGCCACGGTGCAAATTTCACGCTTGGGGAAGTCCGGGGATTTTCCGGGATTAGCGATCAACGTTTCGTTGGGAGCAGGCCTCATAACAAGTCACCCAATCGCGGAAAGTGTGCCCGATGAACGAAGATGTAGCTTGCAGTCTCCGCCCGCAAAGCAACTTCAGTTCCGTCCACTGAATACACACTCGGGTCTCCCAGGGGCGCGCGACGAGAAAACTTGATCTCCGCTCCCGGAACAATGCCGATGCGGGTCAGAAATTGCTGATGGGTCGTAGGCAAGGCGATATGGGCGATAGCGCCTCCCTCTCCAATTTTGAGATCCGTGAGCGCGACCGGCATCTGGGTCACTAGTTCCATTCGCTTTCAGTCTCCATTCGAACCTGCGCCATCAACTCTGCTGGCGCCCGAGGAAGCGGGGGAACGACACGCGCAACCGTTGATCGCAGACGCAAGGTTGCGAGCAATAGCAAACAGCCAAGCAGTGCGAACGGAACTACGTAGAGCCACTGGCCTGCCTTTCCCGGAGGGTCGGCAAGGATTCGGACGCCGTAACGAGCGACGTAAATGGCCTTGATCTCCTCTTCCGAACGCCCGGCGAGCACAAGTTGTTCAACCTCGTTCAGCATCTGCAACGCTTCCTCCGAGCGATGAATGGCGATCGGTTCGCTCCAGCAGCAGGGTGCGATCAGCTCGTGCGTCAACTTGCTGTAACGTTCCGATTCGGAGCGCGTGAGAGCCCGCTCTTCCACCGCCGCGAAAACACTACCAGCAAGCATTAGTGCAGCCAATGTCATGCAACAAATACGACCCATGAATTGCCTCATCTCAGCCTGTGAAGGTATGCCACAAGTTCCCTGGCATCGGCTTCACGTAGACGCTTGTCGAAGGCCGGCATCGTGCCACGACCTTCGATGATCGTTTTGCTCACTTGTTCATCGGTTGCTGGCGCGCCGCTCGGCAAGGTCTTCGCCAGAAATAACCCATGCAGATTCGGAGGCTGCTTGCGCAATTCAGGGTGAGGGTTTTCGTGACACTCCGCGCAGTGGTCGTCGTAAAGCCACTGCCCCTGAATCTCGGGGTTGGTGAGCTTTTCGCTCGGCGAGCACGCCATCAGCGACAACAAAAGAAACGATCCGGCCATGAGTTCGCCCCATCGAACCATCGGTGATCTCCTTCGATATCAGTTCAATCGGTGCAAATACCGCACAACGTCGTCCGCGTCCGTGTCGGTCACAAGCTGGTTAAAAGCGGGCATGGTCCGCAGTCCCGCAATGATCGTGTGGTGCACCTGCTCATCAGTTGCGGGCGCCCCGCTCGGCAAGTTCTTTGCAAGAAATAGCCCATGCAGCTTCGGCGGCTGCTTGCGGAGATCTGGATTGACAAACTCGTGACAAGACGCGCAAAGGTAGCCGTAGAGCGCCTGGCCATGGATCTCGCTGCTCTGCCCGTTGGAATGGAGAGTCTGCTGCATGCTTTCCATCAATTCCGTCCATGTCCAATCGGTAGACCAAAGCTTGGCTACCGTGCCATCGGGCGCAATCAGCACGATGTTCATGGTGTGGGAGATCTGATTGTCCTGTTCCTCGTACTGAAGGCCGAACGCTTGGGCGATGCGAGCCATATCGGTAGGATTCGTGGAAGCAAAGTCCCAGTGAGCGAAACCAGTCGCATCATCATCCAGATATGCCAGACCGTATTTGCGCAAGACGGGCGCAGTGTCATACTTCGGGTCGAAGCTGATGGTCAACAGGTGTGTTTTGCTGTAGACGCCTGGGTTCTTCTTGAGCTCATCGTGAATCTTCGCAAATTGGCTGCTCAGCCGCGGACAGAAATTCGGCATGGGACAGCGTGTGTAGATGAACGTCACCAGCAATGCTTTACCGGCAAAATCAGAAAGATGGATGGTTCGGCCATCCTGGTTCACGAAAGACATGTTCGGGACTCGCTCGCCCGGAATCAGCATGTGAGGCGCAACCGAAGTTTTGGCCTGACTTCGTCCTGATTCATCGGTGATGCGCACATCTTCCAGCCAATATTCCTTCGTATCCTTGTTAACGAATCCCTCCGCCGCGATCTTGTCCCCTGGCTGAAGGTCCTGAACAACGGCGGGGTCCTGAACGTGGTAAGGCATCGCCATGGCGGGCATGAATCCTGGAATGTCGCCGTGCTTCACCGTAATCTCGTTGGTCGCGACGTTCTTGCCAACTACTTCCCCTTGCAGCGGATACTTCTTGGTGCCAGTGCAGCCCACAGTCGCCGCCAGAAACAGAACAAGTCCTAAGGTTCCAACTACCTTCGACCTTCCTCGTGGTTCCTCAAAATGCATAGATTTTCTCCTTGCCTATGGAATGCCGCACTGGAATGCCCGCAGAACAAACCGGCAAACCCCCTGACAGTTACGCCGCCTTCGGTCCCTCCGCTTCGACCAAGCGACTGCGTGATGCTGCGAGCTTTCTCACGCTGCGCTTTTTCCACCAGATGTAAACTCCGGTGACGGATATGACGGTTAGGATCAACCCGAAGAGAGCAACGAGAATTCGATATGGGAGGAAATCGCGAATGTCACCGTAGTGCAAACCCCAGAGCCAAGTACTGACGGTGTTTCCGACATGCTGGCCCGACGGTAGAAAAACCTGGCGAAGTGCGCCCGTGTTACCGTCCACCCAGACGCCTGTATCCCAGCCGTGCCCGCGGATGTCGTTGCTGCCACGAACGTCATACGTGTAGACGCCAAATTCGGGAATGTAGGCGAGGCCGTAGGGGCGGATCACCGTGAAGTTGTGCCCGGCCGCCATGTTCGCAACCAGCCGCTCTCCAGTTGTCTGGGCATCACGCCAGGTCAGCTTTGGATTCCAGAGAGGCTGCGGCAGCGTGTATGTCGCTAACGCTACATCGTCGGACTGATAGTCGAAGACAGCAGCAGTTACCCGTTCGTATACCGGCCGGAGAGATAGCATTACGCTCGACCACGCGAAGACAAACAGTAACGGCCAGAGCCAGAGCCCTCCGGCACGGTGGAGATCGAAATTGATGCGGAATGCATTGGCACGCCACTTAACCTGCCATGTGTATTTCCAGCGTTGCCAGAACCCGCCGCGTCCACGCGGCAACGTGAGATAGAAACCTACGAAGCAGTCCAGGGTCCACACTAGGGCAACGATGCCCAGTGTCCACGCTCCGACCGATCCCATCGCCATTGAGGTGTGAAGTTTGTAGACGAACGGCATGAAGTTGTTGCGCCAGTCTGGACTTGAGCAGCAACGGCCGAGTTCGCGTCCGGTGTAGGGATCGAGAATCAGATGATCGAAGTCCGACTGATATGGCTGGCCTGTGGCCGGATTCGTGCGAAAGCGGAGAGCGATGCTCGCCTGGTCGTTATCAATCGCAAAGTATCCTGGTCGAGCCTGAGGCACCAGCGACTCGGCTTTTTCGGCGAGCGTCGCGAGATCAAGCGGTGATTGGCCGGGTTCAGGCGACGCATGCCACTGCGGATTGAGCACACGATCAATCTTTGACCTAAAAGCCAACAGAGTTCCTGTAAGCCCGACAACGATGAGAAATACTGTCATCAATAGGCCCGTCCAACGGTGCAGCCACACGAAATAGCGATGGATCATCCGGATGCCTCCCGTATTGCCAGCGGTCGAGTTCAAAACGATAACTTCAGTGCGAGTTGGATGGAGCGTGGTGCTCCGAATTGATACAGGGGACTAAGGGCGCCGCCCCCACTGCTGTTCCCGCCCAAGTACTGTCCCAGTGTCATCAGCGAATAGCCAAACTGCGAGTTCGAACCAAAACCAAGATTGAGCGAACTATACGGTGGTGCAAAATTGGGGTGGTTCAACACGTTGAACAGTTCCGCCCGGAATTGGATCTTTAGGGACTCGTGGATAGGAAAGTCCCGATGAACCGCGAAGTCCCACTGCGACGCAGGGAAGGCTCGCAGAGCGTTTCTTGGAAGATTTCCCTGGCTCACTATGTTTCCGTTGCCATCCGTTGGAGGGAAACAAAACGGTCCGACGCAAGACATGTTCGGCCCATCCGGAGTGTTATTGATGATTTTTCCTCCCGGATACTGGGACCCGTAAAGGTAAAAAGGAACTCCCGGAAGAACATCCGGCCTCACGTAAACAGGTTTTTGGGTGAACGACTGACTTTCATTAATAGTCACGTCCACCGGAGCAGAAGAATAGGCTTTGATAACGCTTTGCAGCGACCACCCACTCAAAACGGCTCCGACGAAGCGATCCGGCTTGTACGCGGGAATGTCGTAAGTCAGTGCGGCAGAGAACTGGTTACGAATGTCGAATTTTGAAGGTCCCCGATTGTCGTTGATCCCCTGTCCCCCTTGACCAAACACGGTAGAGCCAGTGTCGATGCTGTGCGCCCATGTGTAGGAAGCCAGCGCTTGAAGTCCGTGAGAGATCTGCCGTTGAAACTGCGTCTGGAGCGCGTTGTAACTGGACGAGCCACCGTTGTCGAATAGCCCGATTCCTCCCGGATAATTCGCGGGAGGAGAATTGTAGGGGAAGATTGTTTGCACCAGTCTTCTTCCCGCAGCACCAACATACGAAACCGTTAGCGTTTGTTGTTTGCCAACTTCCTGCTGCACGGCCACATTCCACTCAAGGGTGTAAGGCGTTTGAAAGTGCGGATTGAATCCGAGCAGAAGCCCGCTATTGAAGGAACCGGGAGGCATAATCGCAGGTGGCGCCGCATAGGCGGGGTCGAGCGGGAACGTTCCGCCAGTGGGCGGGTATACGACCGGAAGCTGGCTGCCGTCATAGAAAGCATATCCGGTGTAGGGATATGCATATGCCACCAGATTTCCCGCTGCGCCTGCCGCCAAGTCGTCGTAGAGGCCGATCCCGCCCCGAAGCACCGTCGAAGGTGCGCCATTTCTTTGTGCGAGCTGGTACGCAACTCCCAGGCGAGGCATGAAATTTCGATAGGAGGTTTGGTAGGGTGAAGTTCCGGCGGGCGCCAAGGCGATTTGCGAAAGATTGTTGAGACTGTAGTTTTCAAGGGCAGGAAAGGCTGGGCCTTCGATTGTTTTGGGCGGGACTTCGACTCCCCATCGCAAACCATAGGTTAGGGTAAGCCGAGGCTTCGGTTGCCATGTGTCCTGTGCGAAAACGCTAAACATCCGAAAGAGGAACGTTGCGGGAATGTTTTGGTTCGTGAAAGCAAAGCCGACAACGCCGTCCTCGGTGGTGGGATAATCGTTGAACTGTACGTATTGGGTGTACTGGGCTGGGACAAATCGCGGTGAAAGTCGGCGATAGTCCACCCCGAACGTGAGTCTGTGAGAGCCTCGTTGCATTGCAACGTTGTTCACGGCCTCAATCTGACGTTGGAGGCTCTCTTCACTCGCTCCGATGTCGAGATACCCGTTACTGGTAAATCCCGCTTGAAAGCCAATATTGCCGTTCTGCAGGTTGTAGCCGCTGGGTAGAGGGGCCGAAGTTATGGGAGTAGCCCCGCCAAAATTGCTTGACCGTGAAACGCCGGTACTGTTTAAGCGGCTGTAATTGAATCGGAAATCGTCGTTGACAGACGGAGAAAACGTCCAGGTTGTTCCGAGAGTCAGCGTTTGTATCGTTTGCGATTGAACCCCTTCCTGACTGAGTGCAACGCCAGATCCCGGTCCGAATCCGTATTGTGCGACGCTGGAGGGCGAGTTGTTGTATCTGCCAAACAGCGTGACCTTGTCGTTCAGCCGGTGATCAATGCGGATACTGTAAGCGTCGAGAGAACTAGGGTTTGAAAAGCTGGTGTTGAATTGAGCGACGCCGTTGCCCAGATCAGGCTGCTTCGGGTCAAAAGGATAGGCGTTCAGGAACTGCTGTATGGCAGGTATCGCATCCTGCCGCGCCTGAAGGTCTGGAACCTGAGTCAGTTCCGTTTGGGGCAGTCGGAGGCGCAATCCCTCATACGAGAAGAAAAAGAACGTCCGGTCTTTGAGAATCGGCCCCCCGAAAGTTCCGCCGAAATCGTTCTGGCGTTCTTCGGCCTTAGGAAGAGGAGGATTGTTTGTATAACCGTTGAACCAATCGTTTGCATCCAAAACGTCATTTCGGAGATAGTCGAATAGAGAACCATGAAACTGGTTAGTGCCCGAGCGCGTAACGATCGAAATTTGGCCCCCTGCGGTAAGGCCTGAGTCCGGAGCAGCCGTCGAGGTCTGTATCCGGAATTCCTGCAGCGCATCCACCGAGACGAGACTGTTTGTTCCGCCAGACAGGCTGGTAACACCAGTCTGTCCACCAAGTCCGCCGCCCGGATTACCGATATTCCCTCCGATTCCGAAATTTGCGCTCACCCCATCTACCGTCCAGTAGTTCGACGTCTCACGTTGCCCGTTTACGACGAAAGTATCCGTGTTGCCCTCTCCGCCAGTGGGTAGCACGCCCGGCGTCAACTCAATCAAACTTTGAAAACTCCTGCCGTTGAGCGGGAGATTATCCGCGAATTGCCGGTCCACGACGGTACTCACCGTTGCGTCGGTTGTACTGATGTTGAGAGTTTCCGCGGTTACCGTGACGCTCTCGCTCGCCGAGCCAACCTGCAGCACAAAATCGCGACTCACGTGGTCCTGCGCGTTCAGGGTAAATTGCGTCACCGTGACGGTTTTGAAACCCGCCTTGTGCGCGGAAAGTTAATATCGGCCTGGGCGCAACGAGGGAAAGGCATAGAGCCCATCCTGATTCGTTTTCACGGTTGCTGAGAGATTTGTGTCAACGTTCTTGATTTCCACCTCTGTGTCGACGACCACGGCACCAGACTGATCGGTTACCCGGCCAGATACGTGGGCGAGTTCTGTCTGAGCTGAAGCCAGGATAGGAAGTGCCAGGCAAGCCAGACAGAGAGCCACAATCCAGCGCCGTGTCCCACCACAAGTTGTCGTACATTCCTTCATCCTCATGCGCCTCTCCTTAATTCAACTTCCGAATGCCCCGAGTTGCCCTGAAGCCGGGAAGGTGTTTGGGTGCAACACCTGCCCGCGCAGCGCCGCCGCCGAAGTGAGCCGCTGTGGGGACGGCAGAAATCACTTCCTGTGGGGTTGCGGCGGATTTGCAGCATCGCTCCGCCGAAGCGATGTCACAGACCGTTGATAAGCTGAAGCGCACTCTCGGCACGCTCGTTAAGGCGCTCGGTGTACCAACTCGGCCCATACTGTTCGAACATTGCGTGCAACTCCCCGAGGACATCGCCCGTGCTTCGGCAAACAGCAATTACCATCCGTGCCATTTCCTCCGGTTTCACTTGAGAAAGCGCGTCATTACTCGCAACGGGCCTTCTCCCTTTCGCGTGATCGCGCGCTGCCTTCAAATGCGGAGACAGCGGGTCCAGCGGATTGACGTTCTCCCTTTCGGCGCGCCTGGATCGACCGACCCTGAGATTGGTGTCGGACTTCATGAATGTCATCTTGTCCTCCCCGCGTGGTGGTGCTCTCGTCGACTCGCAAGGCCACGACTCTTGCAACAGCAGTGGACCGCACGGCAGGCACGAAGGCGCCTGCGCAACGTTCTGCTGCTGGGGCAATTCGCTGAGTTGCGATTTATGCGCTTAAGTGGTCGCTGAGAAAGGGAGGTCCACGGCTTGGCGTAAGAGTGCCGCTATATGAAAGACGAAGAGTGCAGGAGCTGGACTGAACGACTCCACCCGCCAAAAGTCGAATTGAAATGACTGGAACTGACGGCGCACTTTGAGACCCGGTGAGTTGAGAAGGATGAGAACGGTAAGGGCAGTCAGGAGACGCGTTCCGAAACGATGGGCTGGCATCGAGCAAACTAGCCATCGTTGACATCGCCATCATGCAGTGATGCTTGCCGTTGCGCCGGCAGCACGCAGGCACACTTGCGAACTGCGCAGACAAAGTCAGCGGTGCCAATACAACCGCACACAGCGTGACAAGCAACGAATTGGCTATCAACCGCCTTAGCATGAAGTCAGCCTTAGTGCTGGTGAACCATCCCTTGCGTTTGGTCGGCAATCTTGACTTCGGTCGCGTGCAGCATGTCGCCCTCCGGCTTGGCGTGGATCACGACCCGATCACCCACTCTTAAGTCCTGCTGCGTCGCGGAAGACGTCCCCTTTACAAACTTTGTGGATGCCAGAATCATCACTGTTTTCACCTCACCGCTTGTGGTCTTCAACGTGATCGCGCCTGTGTCGATTTTCGTGACTGTACCCATGACATGCTGCTCGTTTCCATGGGCGAATACGAGCGTCGCGAAAATCAGAACCGACATTGCGCTCAGAACTGTGCGCGCGGTGATTCCGTTGTTAGTGTTCATGAAGAACCTCCTTCTTGTTTTCGTTTCCGTTTAGAAAGTCTTCTTCTTGCTTTTCTTCCTCACGTTCCGCGTTGCTCTTTGGATTGAACTTCTCCATTACCCTCTCCTCGTCAGCAGTGAGGTGAGGCAGATGGCGTATGAACAACACCAACTTCCAGCTCTCTGAGTCGGAATCACCAAGTTCCGGATTACCCCATGCAGGCATTCCAGTCATCCGTATCCCATTGCGGATGACGTAGTACAGTTCGCCGTCGCTCAGTGATTGCGTGTCCCCCTCGCGCATATCCGGCGCTTTCGGATAGAGGTCCCGCCCAATCTCTGTCCCTCCACTCCCGTTGTTCGCATGGCAAGTAGCGCAATGATCCGCCCAGTGATTCCGGCCCTGCATCAGCGTCTCCGGAGTCGCAGTCACCGGGTTCTTGAGATTCCTCGCTCTTGCGGGAATCGCCCAACGCCGTGACTCCCGGACCAGAGATGCCTCCATAACACTAGGCTTATCTCGTGCACTTAGTCCGTATTTTATGAGGCGTACGCCATAGATACCGGCTGCCGCAACCGCCACAATCGCCATGACAATCGCCGATTTAAGCCCTAATCTCATTGCGCCCTAAGTCGTTTTCCCATTTTCGATTGCCTCCGGCACTCCTCAGTAATGGAACCGATAGCGGAACTCGACATAAATCTCCCGAGGGTTATTCCAGTGGAAGCCGCCGAAAGTCTGACTGTTGTCGAGATCTACCCGGCGGTTCGCCACATTCAGGGCATTCAGCGTCGCGGAGAAGCTTTCGCCGAAGTCCTTACCCAGAGATAAATCGAACGTCGTGTGCCCTGGCAAATTGCTTCCCGGATACGGCTGGTCCGGGAAAGCATTACTGAAACCGGAGCCGTAGTAGACGTTAGTGGAGGCATAGGATCGCCACGGAAGCGTAACGTCGCCGCCAATGTTAAGAGTGTTGCGTTGGTCATGATCGAGGGGGAAAGATCGCTGGGCGGCGAGAAATCATTCAATCCACCGGTGATGGGTGTGGCACCCAGGGCAATTTGATTGGAATAAGCAAGATGGATTTGTCCCCGGTGCGCGATGCGGGGGGAGCGGAGTGTTAGTTCCCACCCGCGAACAGTTGCCCGGTCGATCGTTAGTGGAATGCAAAGTCCCGATCCGATGCAGCCGTGATCGAAGAAGTTGTGGGCGCTGGTTTTGAAATTGTCGACGTCGAGAACCCAGCCGCGGTACGGAATGGTGATTCCGAACTGATGTTCTTCATCGCGCTCTCCGAGGATCGGGAGGAACTGGCAAGCATTCGCGGTGCAAAACTGCTCCAAAGGACCTCCAACCGTGAGAAGAGGTGGCGCCTGGTAGTAATGTCCGTAAAAGGCGCGGACAGTCCAATTCAAACGAGGAATATTCAACGCAGCACCGAAGCGAGGGCTTATGGCGCTCTCGGAGATCCCGCCACTGAAATGCGTAGGCCGCATTCCGGCAGTAAGCGTCAACCAGGAAAATGGTTTGAATTTGTCGTCGATGAAAAAGGCTTCCAAACCGCCGGAAGCGGGATTGCTCTCAGTAAATGATGGGTTGCTGCCATCATTGAAGATGGCCGCGAAGAGCTGGTCGTCGTTTTGGTGAAAGCCGTAAAAGCCCGCCTGTAGGCTATTCTTGGCGAAGTTGGCACCCAAACTAACCTGCCCGCCCGCGTAGGTGGAAGTGTGATGATCGGTGGTTGCGATCGGAAAATCGGCGGGCGAACTGTCGTAGTTGGCGCCGTTGCGGTGGTAGAAGGGCGAGACGGTCAGGAGCACCTTCGAATTGAAGGTGTGAACCCAAGAGAAATTCACCAGCGCATCGGCTTCGTGATTGCCATCGCGCAAGCAGATCGAGGGGTACTGTGCGTTCGGGTCGGTCGCCGTGCACGACGACGCCCCGTTCTCCAGATCGCCTGAAAATGGATCATAAGGGATCTGGTAATAATCCTTGCGCAGCGCGGTCACAAGGCGCAACTGATCGGAAGGATTGACGTTGAAGATGAACGACCCGAAGCCACCGTACCCGTTGGCGGCGTCGTGGACCACATTCGCAACGGGAGGTTGCAAGCCGAGGTCACTACGGTTCCCATTCACACTGGCGTAGTAAGCGAAACGTTCAGTGTGACTGCCAAAGCTGAACTGGTCGTTGGTTTGATTGAAGTTGCCGGCGCTGAGAACGAGTTCCGCTTGGTTGTTCCGTTCGAAGCCGGATCGGGGGACGATGTTGAACACACCATACGTCCGGTCACCGAATTCTGCTCCGTAGCTGCCGCGATTGACCTCCATGTAGTCGATGTCTTTGGGATCAAACGGCGGTCCGATATTGGAGGCGATATTCGTATTGGGCACCGGAACGCCGTCCACCAGCCAGCTGGTCTGGTGACCCCCACGAATGTGAAGCTGGTCATGCGTGACGTACGAGCCAGGGACGAAATTCGTGATCATCGCCATGCTGTTGCTGCGAGATGCGCCCGGTGTGCGCGCGATGTCCAAGCGATTCACCATCGTAATCGGAGTAACCGAATCCGTCGGTGCAACCTCAGGTAGGCCCGATACCTCCACTGTTTCTTTCGCGCCTGCCAGACTCAACTGAAAGTGCACGACCGGCTCAGTACCTGAAATCACGACGAGGTTCTGCACTGCCTGGGCAAATCCGGTACTCGCCACACTAACCGAGTAGTCGCCCAGAGGCACGGCGTTGAATGCAAATTCGCCGTTGGCATCAGTGCTCGCACTTTTTGCCCAGTCGGAGGATTTCGACTTCAGCATGACCATGGCACCTTGAATCGGACGGTGCTGAGGATCATGAATGACTCCTCGCACCGATCCAAAGATGGTTGCGAAGGCTAGGGAACTCATGAGAGCTACAGCACCAACTGCAAAAGCGAATTTCCGCGTCATGCTATCTCCTGTTTCGGCGGTTTCCGTTTTTTCCGGGCTAGCATCAAGGCGGATCGGTGAACTTTGGGGGACTGAACAAGCGAACCGAACAAATTGCAGCCATGCTGGAGTCAGCCAATTGATCGTCATTGGACGACCTCGTCCAGATGGACTTCAGTCTGTTTGGAATCCGTATCATTGCGGCTGATCACGTTGACGGAGACCCGCTTGTCGCCGAACACCAACTCCACCCCGCGAACCGAGACCTTGCCGCTGTCGGACGTCCGAGCGACGATATTTGCCTGGCTCCCGCGTTCGGTTGTGAGCTTCTCCATCAGGTCGCAGAATCGCTGGGCAAGTTCGACCGAATCATCGTCCTGGGTCCATTTGCGGAAACGAGCCACTCTTCTCACCTTGCCCGCGGCGAAACTCACAACGCCGATGTAGTTGTCAGACTGCTGTTTCTCGCTAATCAGCCAGGAATCCTCTTCTCCGTCGGCGCTCTTGAGCTTTTGGAGTTCGTAGAGGTTCGACAGTTGTCGTACCACCGAATCCCGCGAGGCGCCTTTTGTGACAGTCACGCCAGGAATAGCAGGTGATCCTTGGGCTGTTGAAATAACTGGAGCCACTTGCCGCGATTTCGCGGCCTCGTTGCCAACCGCTCGACTCGGTCCCGCGGACACAATGGTCAGGAGCGCAAGACCAACCAAGGTCCCATGCCTCCAATAAGTCTTGCTGTTCATACGCGTAGTCCCTTCTCTTTGCCGGTTTGTGGGAACTGCATCACGGCGCGCCGAGCGCAATGCCAGGGGTATCCTCAGCAAGGATTACCCTGCTTAGCAGAGAACTCAAGAATCAGCCGTCAATTCGGGAGAAGAACAGAGATCGCTAACGCACACGTCCCCACTCACGAGGTGCGATCGGAAGGATTCCCCAGATCTTCAGTCAACTTTGGCTAGCGCCAAAAGGCAGGTGGACCGCGTTGCGAATTGGAAGTGACAAGGCGTGAATCGAAAAAGCGAGAACCTAATGCGCGAAGAAGAGTTGTGCACGGCAGTTCGAGAACGGAGACCCTCGGACTTTGCTCTTGTGCGACCCCTGTGCGCGCCGCTATTTGCGAACGATAAGGACAATCCGAGGATTTGGCACGAAAACCGGGAAGTCCATCACCGGACATTGCCGCCATGCCGGACATTCCCGACATGCAGTGGTGCTTCCCGTTCCGGCGACAGCAGGCGGGCGCATCGTTTCCCGTTAGCGCCATGGCCATCGGAGCCACAAAGCTCCAGGCCATCACCGAAAGCACGAGACTGGCGACAAAGCGCCGCATAGTATTCCGTGAACGCTAGCACGTCACAGCCCTATGTGACAAGCACGGGCAGCAAAAAGCGGACTTTTATTTTGCTGAGAACAGTTCAGGGCAGCGACCGCAGCGCCATTTCGTATCCCCTTATAATAATGGGATCCGCAAGGGTCCTTGATCAGAACCTAAGTCACTGAGCGGCACGTGCGGTATTTGAGTCACGTATCGTGTGCTCGGGCTGAGCACAAAAAAGAACAACAACTAGCTTCGGTGCTTCGCGGATTCGGGTGAACGTCCACCCTGGCTTTCGGAGTGT
>Ga0116223_10000170_pt1 | contig 83696 bp, 91 predicted proteins | sample Sb_taG_3_FD_90092 | JGI IMG/M metagenome (GOLD analysis project Ga0116223, IMG submission 90092) | Peat soil microbial communities from Weissenstadt, Germany - Sb_50d_a_PC metaG | ecosystem: Environmental > Terrestrial > Soil > Wetlands > Peat | place: Germany: Weissenstadt | collected 2010-09-21 | reverse complement strand
ACAGCACCAGGTTCCAGCCGCGCACCGTCGTCAGGTAAAGTCCCACGTAACCGCCCAGCCCGTAAAAGACGATGTGGCCGAAGTTCACGTAGCCGGTGTAGCCGATCATCAGGTTCAAATTGCTGGCCAAGACAATGGCGATGGCGATGAGGATCAGATCTTCCCGCAGGGAAACGTTGTTGCCGCGCAGCGGAGCGTAGACGAAGCCGGCCGCGATCAGCAGAATGATCCAGAAGAAGGGACGGCGCAAAATCATGCTCGCCCTCTTGCCGAAGATGCCCTGCGGGAACGCGACCAGCACCACCACGAACAGCCCGAACTCGATCAGCGGAATCCAGCTGACGGCGATGAACGGCGTGACCACTCCCTCCAGCAACCCTAGAAGCACTCCGGCGACCAAAGCCCCAAACGGCTTGCCCAGTCCCGCCAGAATAGTCACCACGAAACTCTTCAACTGGTATCCCGCGCCGGAAAGAATGGTGAAGGGAAACAAGGTGGAGACCAGCGCCCCGGAAATGCACGCCAGAGCGATGCCGATGGCAAAGGCGATGCTCAGCACCGCCGTGGAGGAGATGCCCATCAACTCGGCGGCTTCGCGATTATCGGCGACGGCGCGGATGGCTTTGCCCGTACGGGTGCGATAGAGGAAGAATTGCAGCGCCAGGGCGATGACCACCGCAGAGATGGCGGCGGCGATGTGGTTCCCGGTGAAAGTGTAGGCCCCGATGGTGATGCCGGGCAGGACGAAGTTGACATTGTACGGACTGGTGCTCCACACCGCGGTGCCGATGCCGATGACCATCATGTTCACCGCGAAGGTGGAGAGCAGGCTCATCAACATGGAACGGCCCACCACCCAATGCACCGCCAGCCAATAGATGACGAATCCGAGGAGCAATCCGGCCCCCATGGTGGGCAGCAACAACCCATACGGGTTGATCCCCAGGGCGCCGAACAGCAGATACATGCAGAACATGCCCAGTGCGATCATGGAGCCGTGAGTGAGATTGATGACGTCCATCACTCCCCAAATCAGGCTCAACCCCATGGCCGCGAGTCCGTACACCGCCCCGACGAGCACGCCGTCAATCATGGAAGCCAAGATGCCCGACATGGCTCAACCTCCGCGTTCGTGCCTTCCGACACCCGCATCACTAATGCCTGCCGTCAATTATGGAACTCGCCCTCAGTGGATCGGATAGATCAAGCTGGCGCTCTTGCCTGCCAGCGGCCACACAACTTCCTTTACCGGTTTGCCGGATTTGTCCTTCTGCCATTGCGCCAGAACCATGGAATGACCCGCCTGCAGGCCGTGTTCATTGGCGGCGGTCGAAAATTTTGTCCGCCCGTAGAAGGTAGTAACGTCGGTCGCGTTCAGAGCCTGCGCCACTTTGGCCGAGTCAATCCCGCCCGCCTGTTCAATGGCGCGCTGCAGGATCAGCCCGCACCCGTAGCCACCGGCGGACTCGTAGCTGGGCGGCGCATTATATTTCGCGGTATACGCCTTGGCGAAATCGGCGCCGCTGGGCCCGTACTGCGCCTTAAACGCCGACTGTGGTTCCCACTGTGACGGCACCATGACGCCCAGCGCCGCATCGCCCAGTTCGGTCCACTGCGAGCTGTCTGGCGCCACCAGTAAGGTCAGCATCTTCAGCGGAACCTTGTGGCCGTAGAGCTGACGGGCCAGGGTGGAACCGTCGGCATAGTGGCCGCCGCCAAGCAGTACGGTCGCCTTGGAGGCAATCACCTTATCAATGATGGCGCTGAAGTCCGTAGTGTTGGGAGCATAGGCTTCGCTGAACACCACGTTGAACCCGAGCTGCTGCGCGTAGGCCTTGGCCGGGGTCACCACCGCTACCGAGAATGAGGAGTCCTCGAAAACCAAGGCGACCGTGGCTTTGGGATCCTTTGTTTTCAGGGCGTCGAGGGCAACCTTCAGATATTCCGGAGCGGGCGCGAACATCTGGAACAGGTACTGGTTTCCCAGCGTGTAGGTTTTTGGTTCGGCCGCACCGGTGGTGAGCATGATTCTCTCGTACTGCTCCGTCACTACGGATGCGGTGGCGGTAAGCGGGGACGAGTAAGGACTGAACAGGAAGTCTGCCTTGTCCTCGAGAATCATGCGGCTGTAGAGCTGCTGCACCCGCTTGGAGTTGGATTCGTCGTCGTAGCTGGCGAACTGCACTTTGTAGCTTTTGCCGCCGGCCTTGATACCGCCGCCAGCGTTGACCTGGTCGCGCCACAGTTCAAACCCGCGGTATTGCTCCAGCGAATCGACGTTCAGGGCGCCGGTCTTGGAGACCGTGAATCCGATGGTGATCGGTTGTTGAGCGAATCCGGAGAGAACCAGGAAAAACAGGACAATTGCGAGAAGAGTCAGTTGCTTCATAATCCACCTCGGGGGTAGGAGGTTTTCAAAGTATTGATCTGCTGTCTCGGAGGCACGTCGGCCGGGGAGACGGTTCGTGCTACGGTTTCGGAAAACTCAGCCCAGCCATCTGAGATTTTCTTTTCCAGTACGAAATTGGGGAGGATTGTACACCGAGCCCGTCAGGCGGCACGCTAGTTTGTAGGAACTACCGTCCGGTACGCCCGATCCGACCTGAAAGCGGTGCACACCCTTCGCTCTCTGTCAGGATGATGAGCGGTGTTCGACATGTGTTAGTATGCGCTCGGCTCCTGAAAGGAACCTCCATGAAGCGCATCTATTTGTTGGTTGGCGTATTGGCAGTGGGTGTGGTGCTGTGCCTGCTGGGCAGCCCGATGTTGAACGCCCAGGATAGTTTGAAAAGCGGCACGGTTGTGCAGCGAACGGATTTGAAGAGCGCGCCGGGATGGGAAGCGATCCTGGTACAGCGTATCCTGCCGCCGGGCGTAGAGAGCGGCAAGCACACGCAATCGGGCAACGAGATCGTGTATATCGAAGAGGGCTCGGTGATCTTTGAGGCGCAGGGCAAGCCGGCCGTGACTGTGAAGGCAGGCGAGGCGTTCACCACCAGCGCCGGCGAAGTGCACAACGTAAAGAATGCCAGCAGCAGCGCGCCGGCGAAGGCGTTGGCCTTCTACGTTGCCAAGAAGGGCGCTCGTCTCGAAGATCTCTCGGTTCCGGCGAAATAAGAATCACAGGCAGCGGCCCGGGGAGAAGATAGCGCACTTCCGAAAGATATGTGTGCCTATGTCGGATTTTTTCACGCTGACGCCAAGGGTGGCGCAGCGCCGTGATCAGCCTGCCTTATGTTTCACGGCCTCAGCCCTGAAGGGCGCAGTGTACAGATGGGGAATTACTTGAGCTCCAGCACTTCTTTTTCTTTCGCCTTGCTCATCTCTTCCATCTTCTTGATTTCGTCGTCGGTGAGCTTCTGGATTTCTTCCAGCGAGCGCTTCTCTTCGTCTTCGGTAATCTTCTTGTCTTTCAGCGCCTTCTTGATGGCGTCGTTGCCGTCGCGGCGGATGTTGCGGACCGCTGTGCGGTGCTCTTCCAGCGCGCGGTGCAGGTGCTTCACCATTTCCTGGCGGCGTTCCTGCGTCAGCGCCGGCACCGGAACGCGGATGAGCTTGCCGTCATTCATCGGATTCAGGCCCAGATCGCCGGAACGTATCGCCTTCTCGATCGCGCCCAGCGACGAAGGATCGAAGGGTTGCACCGTGATCAACTGCGCCTCGGGCGCGTGTACTTGCGCAATCTGGTTCAGCGGCATTTGCGAGCCGTAGTAGTCCACGCTCACGCCGTCGAGCATGTGCACCGAAGCCCGCCCGGTGCGCGTGGCCGCCATCGCCTTGCGGAAATCTTCGACTGCCTTGTCCATGCGGGTTTTCAGTTGTACGTAGGTTTCTTTCAGCCCGGCAATCGCCGCCATTGTCGCTTGCGCCATAAGGTCAACTCCGTCTCAGGTCCCCTGGATCAAAACGTCGAATTATAAACCCGCAAAATCGTAAACCACAAAGGACACGAAGGAACACGAAGTGATCTTGCCTTCGTGAATCTTCGTGCCCTTTGTGGTTCTAGCTCTAAGCGCTCACCATGGATCCGATCTTCTCTCCCAGCACTACGCGGCGGATGTTGCCGTGCTGGTTCAGGTTGAAGATGATGATGGGCAGGTTGTTGTCTTTGCACAGGCTGATGGCGGTGGAATCCATCACTTTCAGGCCCAGTTTCAGAACTTCCATATAGGTAATCTGGTTGAATTTTCTCGCGCCGTCCACTTTCATGGGATCGGCGTCGTAGATGCCGTCCACCTTGGTGGCTTTCAGAATGGCGTCGGCCTTGATTTCCATGGCACGCAAAGAGGCCGCCGTGTCGGTCGAAAAATAGGGATTTCCGGTACCGCCAGCAAAGATGACCACGCGGCCTTTCTCCAGATGCCGGATCGCCCGGCGCCGGATGAAGGGTTCGGCCACCTGATTCATTTCGATCGCCGACTGCACGCGCGTGAACACACCCTGCTTCTCCAGCGCGTCCTGCAGAGCCAGCGCATTGATCACGGTGGCGAGCATGCCCATGTGGTCGGCGGAGACGCGGTCCATGTCCTTGGCCTGATGGGCCACGCCGCGGAAGAAGTTGCCTCCGCCCACGACGATCGCCATCTGCACGCCCAGTTTGTGCACGTCGCTGATTTCGGCGGCAATGCTGTGGATGCGTGCTGTTTCCACGCCGAAGCCCTGGTTGGCCGCCAGCGCCTCACCGGACAGCTTGAGCAGAATGCGTTTGAAGGCAGGGGTTGTCATGGGCATCAGGTTTCAAAGTTTCAGAGTTTCAAGGTTTCAAGGTGAACTCTCAGCCTACTCCACTTTGAAACGTTGAAACCTTGAAACTTTGAAACCTTAACTTCACAAAAAAGGCGCCCTGCAGGGCGCCCTGAATTATTCGGCTTTCTGTTCTGTAGGCTTGGTCACGGCGATGGTCTCGCCCGCGTCGCCCACCTTGAAGCGCGCGAAGCGCCGCACCGCAATGTTCTCGCCCAGTTTGCCGATTTTGGCCGCGATCAACTGCCCGATCGAGATGGTCTGGTCCTTGATGAAGGGCTGCTCCAGCAGGCAGACCTCTTCATAGAACTTTTCCATCTTGCCCGTGACCATCTTCTCGGCGATATTCGCCGGCTTGCCGCTGGCGATCGCCTGCGCCAGAAAGATTTCTTTCTCGCGGGCAAAGTCCGCCGGAGTGACGTCTTCCTTGCGCACGTACTTGGGATCGCTGGCCGCGATGTGCATGGCGATGTCGTGCACCAGTTCCTTGAAGTCGTCGGTGCGGGCCACGAAATCGCTCTCGCAGTTCACTTCCACCAGCACACCAATCTTGCCGCCGGCGTGAATGTACTGCGCCACCGAGCCTTCGCTGGTGACGCGCGTCGCCTTCTTGGCCGCCACCGAAACACCCTTTTTGCGCAGAACCACAATCGCCTGCTCCATGTCGCCCTTGGCTTCGGTCAGGGCCTGCTTGCAATCCATCATCGGAGCTCCGGTCTTTTCCCGGAGATCCTTCACTTGTGCCGCAGAAATATTCACTGTAGTAGTACCCATAATTCCTCAGGTTTCAGTGTTTCAAAGTTGCAATGTTTCAAGGTTAGAGCGCCTCTCGGTCTCTGAAACCTCGAAACTTATAAAACTAGACCCGCGCCGGACGACCCCGCGCGGGTCTGATTTCCAAAGCCCGGTTTTTCTCGGCACTCGCTACTCGCGACTCGGTACTCGCTAAACCGTCTGACTCTCCACGCTGGGCAGCTCGGCTTCTTCCGCCGCCACCGGCTTCTTGTGCGTTCCCGGACCCAGCACTTCTTCCATGCTGATGTCTTCGGCCGCATCCACCGCGGTTTCTTCCACGGGAGGCGCGACTGCTGCGGCTTGGGCCGCGTCGGCGGCTGCCTGCATGTCGGCGACCTGCTTGTCGGTCATCAACTGCGCGCCCTCGGCAATGGATTCCGAAATCTTCGAGGTGAACAGCCGGATCGCCCGCAGCGCGTCGTCGTTGCCGGGGATCACATAATCCACTTCGCTGGGATCGCAGTTGGTATCCACCACCGCGACCACGGGAATGCCCAGCTTGCGGGCCTCGCGCACCGCGATCTGCTCTTTGTTCGAGTCAATCACAAAGATCGCGTCGGGCAGGCGGCTCATATTCTTGATGCCGGCCAGGTTGGCCTGCAGATGCTTGCGCTCGCGTTCGAGCTTGATGACTTCCTTTTTGGGCAGCAGCTCGTAGCGGCCGTCGGTCGCCATCTCGTCGAGCTCCTTCAGCCGCTTCACCGACTTCTGCACCGTAACCCAGTTGGTGAGCAGTCCGCCCAGCCAGCGCTGGTTGATGTAGAACATCCCGCAACGCTGCGCTTCTTCGGCAATCGCGTCCTGCGCCTGGCGCTTGGTGCCCACAAAGAGCACGATGCGGCCGTCGGTCGCCAGTTCCTGCACGAATTTCGACGCCTCTTTGAACATCTTCAGCGTCTTCTGCAGGTCAATGATGTAGATCCCGTTGCGCTCTCCGAAGATGAATTCCTTCATCCTGGGATTCCAGCGCTTGGTCTGATGCCCGAAGTGGACGCCCGCTTCGAGCAACTCCTTCATGGTAATGGTAGCCAATGAACCTCCTCTTTAGTCTGCATCAGGACGTCAAGGTCTCAAAGTTTCAGGGTTGCAATGTTTCAAGGTCACATCCTGCCAGATCTTTGAAACCTTGAAACCTTAGAAACGTTGAAACCTTCTTTCCCGATTGCCATTCCCGCCCCGCACGCGAGGCACGGGAAGAATTGAACACCTAAACTCTAATGTTTCAAGGTTGCAAAGTTTCAAGGTTTCAATGTGGTTTGTCCTTGAAACTTTGAAACCTCTGAAACATTGAAACCTAGCGCTTGCTGAACTGGAAGCGCTTGCGCGCGCCCTTCTGTCCGTACTTCTTGCGCTCTTTGCCGCGCGAGTCCCGGCTGACCATGCCCTCGGACTTCAACTTCTTGCGCAGTTCCGCATTGAACTGCATCAGGGCGCGGGCAATGCCGAGCTTCACCGCGTCGGCCTGGCCGCGCACGCCGCCGCCCAGCACATTGGCGATGACGTTGAACGTGGCGGCTGACTCCGTCGAGGCCAGCGGCGACTTCGCCGCCGAGCGCTGCGCCGGGGTCACGAAGTATTCTTCAAAGGCGCGCCCGTTCACCTTGAACTCGCCGCTGCCCGGACGCAAATACACGCGGGCAATCGCCGTCTTGCGGCGTCCCGTTCCGTAATATTGCACTAACTCTGCCATTTAGCCTTTAGCTCCTGATCTCATTTCGTAGAGACGTAGCTTGCTACGTCTCGCGTGCGGCGCCGGTGCAGCCGGCAGAGACGTTGCAAGCAAGGTCTCTACGACCGCCTACGCCCTTACTTCCAGCTTCAAATCCTGCGGCTTCTGCGCCTGGTGCGGATGCTTGTCGCCCTTGTACACGTTCAGCTTCGACAGCATGTGCGCCGCCAGTTTGTTCTTCGGCAGCATGCGCTTCACCGCCGCTTCGATGACCGCTTCGGGCTTGCGCACCATCCGCTTCTTGTAGTCTTCCGTGCGCAGACCGCCGGGATACCCGGTGTAGTGGTGATACTGCTTCTGCTCCGCCTTCATGCCGGTCGTCCTGATCTTCTCGGCGTTGATCACGATGACGTGATCGCCGGTGTCGAGGAACGGCGTGTACCGCGGATTCTCTTTGCCCATGAGGATGCGCGCCACCTGTGAAGCGAGGCGCCCGAGCGTCTGCCCGTCCGCATCCACGACGTACCACTTACGCACAATTTCCCCCTCTTTGGGGAAATAGGTTGACATCGGAACTCTCCCAGATTGAATAAAGGCTGCGAAAGAAGACCGCTCGTTGATTCCCCGGCGAGGACGCCAGGCCATCAGGCGGGCAACCACACGACTACCAAGTCTTTAATTTACCGGACTCTGCAAAGAATTGTCAACGCGCTGTTACTGCCAAAGCTCTGGTGGTAACGTAACGGTCGGAGGTTGCCTATGAGACTGTTCCCCAGAATCCTAATCGTGTCCTTGCTCCTTTCCTTACCCGCCTTCGCGCAGCACGGCGGCCATGGCGGAGGCGGTCATGCCGTCGGTGGCGGATACATTCCTAAACACGGTCCACCTGCTTCTCATGGCGCGCCGGCCCGGCCTGCCGGACCCGACGAAAAAGGCCATCCCGAAGCCCCGCACGTCCACCACAACGGCCAGTGGGTCGGGCACGACGCCGGCCCCAATGATGCCCGCTTCCACCTCGATCATCCCTGGGAGCACGGACGCTTCCCCGGCGGCTTCGGCCGCGGCCACGTCTGGCGCATTCTGGGCGGCGGTCCCAGCCGTTTCTGGTTTGGCGGCTTCTATTTCGGCGTCGCCGCTTTTGACCTCGGCTTCTGCAATGACTGGCTCTGGGACAGCGACCAGGTCGTGATCTACGAAGATCCCGACCACGTCGGCTGGTACCTCGCCTACAACGTGAGGCTGGGCACCTACGTCCACGTCACGTATTTGGGGCAATAGGAATCTCGCTCGCAATTGCACGGGGGCCGGATGTTTCTGACACCCGTCCCCTGTGCTATATTTCGCGCATGCGCGCGCGCAGCCTGCTTTCGTCCTGCCTCCTAGGAATCTTGTTACTCGCGCCATTCGCCTTCGCCGGCGACGAAACCGGTCAGCCGGCCCCCCGCTTCCGCGCCAAAACCACGACCGGCGAGCAGTTCAACAACGAGTCGGTCAAAGGCAAAATTGTTCTGTTCGAGTTCTGGACCACCTGGTGCAAGTACTGCGAGGCAGAGGCGCCCATGGTGGACGACATTGCCCAGGAATTCAAAAGCAAAGACCTGATCGTGCTGGCCGTGGACGTGCTTGAGCCGGACCAGAAGGTGAAGAAATATCTTGCCGAGCACCCGCGTTCGGTGCCCATCGTTCTCACCAAAGACACCAATCTCGCCGCCATGTACAACGCCCAGGTCTATCCTATTTATGTGGTGGTTGACCGCGACGGCAACATCGCCGGCGAACAGCGCGGCGCGGGTGAACGCGGCCTGCGCCGAATGCTCAAACGCGCCGGGCTGGAATCGCAGGATTAAAGGCGTCTTATGTGGCGACGGCCGCCTCGGCCGTCCCGCGAGGGCGAAGCCCAGCGGCAGAATGACTGCGGCCTAGCGGTTCAAACGTGGGCCACGAGAACCGGGCAAGGTCCCAGCTGCATCACCCGATAGGTCGTCGAACCAAACACCGTGTCCAAAGCGCTGTGGCCACGCACTCCCATAGCTACCATGTCAATCTGCGCTTCCTGGGCGAGTTGAATGATTTGCCGGTAGGGTTTCCCGGTGCGCACCGCTGTCTTAACCTTGAGGTTCTTGCGCATTTCCGGCGGAATCAGCGCTTCGAGTTGCCTGGTCGCGGCCGCGATGGCCGCTTCTTTCTTGGCCGGACTCGGAACATCCTCCAACACGTGCAGCAATGTGAGTTCGGCGTCGTATTCCGCGGTGGCAGAGATCGCGTAATCCAAAGCCCGGTTCGAACTCGCGGAGAAATCGGCGCACGAGAGAATTCGGTACAGGCGGTGGGCGGACCGATCTTGCCCCGTGACTGCAGATTCGTGCTTGGCTTGACATACCGCCAGCACCGGGCAGGGAGCCCGGCGCATCACCCGGTCGGTCACAGACCCCAGCATCAGGCGGTCATATCCCCGCCGGCCGTGCGTTCCCATCACGATCAGGTCCGCTTTCTGCGCTTGCGCAAACCCCAGGATCGAGTCCGGCGCCATTCCCTGGTGTACCACCAGCTCCGGCTGAAAGCCCTCGGCAGTGTACTGCTTCACGAACTCCTGCAGATGCTGCTTGCCGGTCTCCTCAACCGCCCGACAGAACTCATCATAGAGCGCCGCCGAGGCGGCAAAGCCGGCCGAAGGATATCGCCAGAGCTCGACGATATGCTGCACCACCAGCCCGGCTCGATAGTGCTCGGCAATGGATAACGCATGGCGATACGCCCTGACCGAGAACTCAGAAAAATCAACCGGGCAAAGGATGAGTTTCACTTCCAGCATGGGTCCTCCTAAGAGGCCAAGAGCTGCCCGCTACTCGTACGCCAGTGCGTCAATCGGATCCCGTTGCGCCGCCTTGACCGCCGGATACACGGCGCCCGCCAGCGCGCCCACGATTGCAATTCCCGTCGCCCGCAGCACCCACAGATTGCTCCAGAACAGCCGCTGCACGGGCCGCTCGAACATGATCACGCGGCGCGTCACCAGACTGAGAATGATGCCTGCGATGATTCCGATGGCCGCCAGCAGAAGGGTCTCCCGCAATACGACGTTCACGATGTACAGCTTCGACGCCCCCAGCGATTTCAGGATTCCAATCTCGCGCGTGCGCTCCATCACGGCTGTATACATGGACTGGAAAATCACCAGAAATCCCACGATCACGGCGATCCCGATCACGATTTCGATGGCCACGTTAAACCCGGGCAGGTTGTCGGGCGTCATCATGGACAGATATTCGTGCATGGACCGCACCGCGTATTTTTCCATGCCGGGTATTTCGGAGATGGACTTCGTCACCGCTTCGGCATTCGCCGGATCGTCGAGCTTGAGGTAGAAAACCGAAGCGCGGCCTTCGGCGCCAACCAGATCCTGCATGGTCCCGAGGGGCAGAAACTTGCGCCCGCCTTTGCCGTGCGGAACGATGCCGCAGATGCGAAATTCGTGATTCAGGATTTCGGCGGTGTCGCCAACATGTTTGTGATTCATGCCGGCCCAGTAATCGTCCACGATCACATCGTAGGGCGCTTGAAACAGCCCCCCCGAGAGATAGCGGAACTTAGGAGGCAGCGTGTCGAAGCTGGCCAGGTCAACGCCGTAGATGATCTCCACCGGCTTCTGGGTGAACCACCAGATGACCGGAACGGCGGCTGCGACATGCGGCGTGCGACGAAGCACATCGCCGACCTTCACCGAGATGGGCGCGCCCGACATTCCAATCAGCGCCGAAGATCCCGGCGGCATCACCATGAGGTCGGCGCCCACACCGACCTGGCTTTCTTTCGATCCGTTCAGATATCCGTAGAAGACCGCGACCACCAGCAGGATCATCGCGACTTCGAGCGCAATCGCGCTCATGGTAATCAGCGAGCGCGTGGGCCGGTGCGCGAGGTTGGCGACCACCATTTTGTTCATCATGCGTGGCTCGTTCAGGGGTCAGGGGCCAGGGTCTAGGGTTCAGGGTCTAGGGTTCAAAGTTCTGAGCACACAAGCGGCACTGAAAAACTGGCCCCTACCCCTTACTACTTGTTACTGGCCACTGGTCACTAGCCACTGACCCCTGACCCCTGACCCCTAGCCCCTGACCCCTTGTTCTATCTGCTATGGCTGCCTTGCGGCACTGCCAGGCTTGACTGCGGGCGGTCCAGATGGATCACCTCCGCGCCCGGCGGCTGCTCCAGGACGAACTGATCATCGGTCAGCTGCTTGTTCATGTCCACTTTCAGCATGTTCAGCGTGATGTCGTACTCTTCCTGGGGCCGGTAGATCTCAATGCGCGACGGGTAGCTGATGCCGTCGTAGTCTTTGTACTCGGCATAGCGCGCGTCGGTGGCCAGTTTGCCGTCTTCGTCGTAAATGTACTGATGATGCGGCCTCAGATCGATCCTGCTGAAGACGATCTTGCGCGAGAGTCCCCAGCCCTTGTTGAATTTCCGGATCACCACCAGTTCGTAATCCTCCTGCAGCACCCGATGCCCCTTGGCGTCGTGCAGCGTCTCGTAGCCGTTCTCCAGCACCGCGATCTCCGACGCGGGATCCACGCGGGGAATCAGCAGCGCCTCGTAGATGTCCTGCGGCCGGATGTTCTCCATGGGCTGATCGGTATTGGGCGTCGGCATCCCGTTGAGCCCCAGCACGAACCGGTTCTTGGGCGGAATCCACAGTTTGAATTCCCGCCCGTCGCTCACCATATCAAACGCGGTCGTGCGCACGATGGGCATCAGCCCGATCATGTGCAGCGAAGCCGGCGTGCGCGCCAGCACGTAGCCCCGGATCTCCTTGTAATCGGTGACGTGGCCCTTTTTGATCCCGCCCGCCGACGAGTCAATGTCCACCGTCGCCTTCAGGGAACGGATCGCCCCCGCCTGCTGGTTGATGCTGTCAATTAGGCCCTGCTGCGACGACTCCTTGAGCGGAGCCTTGGAGTACTGCTCCTCCACGGGCCGGGTGCGGAACAGGCAGCCCGACAGGGGCAGGACGGCCAGAGCCAGAACGGCCAAGTCCAAAGATAGGGTCCAAAAGGGCGCGCTACTTCTCATGATGATGGTATGAGGTCTCTGTAACATTTGAGTATACCGCGCCGGAAAGGGTGCAAAAGCTGGGGTAGGACAGTTTCGCAACTGTACGCAGGCGTCAGCGGCTCTCCGGGCTTCCTTGGCCGCCCAGCGATCTTGAACAAAACGAGCCACTTACCAAAGTCAGCCACACCATCGTCAGGTACGGGCGGGGCTGGCATCATCTAAACTGTAGCTGCCGTATTGTGAGCACTGTGCGCAAGATTGTCTGGCTCATCCTGGTCGCCGTCTTCGCCGCCGCAGGGTGGTTCGCCTGGGCTGTGCTGACGCCTGCCGAACCCGCCGGCCAGACCTTTGTCCTGCTTCACCCCGGATACTCCACGCACCGCATTGCCGCCGAACTCAAGACCGCCGGCGTCATCCGCAGCGAGGAAGCGTTCGTGCTCTGGCATTACTTCCACCCCAAGCGGTCCCTCAAGGCCGGGGAGTATCTGTTCGACAAGCCGGCCAACATTATTGACATCCAGAAGCGCCTGCGCCGCGGCGACGTGTACTTCCACACTGTGGTGGTGCCCGAGGGCTACACCATGTTCGACGTTGCCCGCGCCATCGAGGCCGCGGGCCTCGGCCCGGCCGATGACTTCCTGAAGGTCGCCCAGTCCGATACCGAACTCATCTCCGACATCGCTCCCGGCGCGCATTCGCTGGAAGGCTACCTTTTCCCCGAGACTTACGAATTCACTCGGATGATGACCATGCACGACATGGCCGCGGCCATGGTGAAACAGTTCCGCCAGGTCGCGCACCAGATCGCGATGATCCCGGGCCCGACGCTGATTGCAAGCCGCGAGGCGCAACCGATTCCAGATCCCACACTCGGCAGTTCACAACCTGACGTCGAGCGCACCGTCATCATGGCCTCGATCGTCGAGAAAGAAACGGCCGTGGCCGAGGAGCGGCCGCTGGTGGCCAGCGTCTACTACAACCGGCTGAATAAGAAGATCGCCCTCGACGCCGACCCCAGCATCATCTACGCCGAACTTCTCGCCGGGACCTATCAGGGCGCGCTGCATCACGCCGACATGCAGTTCGTTTCTCCTTACAATACCTACCGCAACGCCGGCCTGCCGCCGGGCCCCATCGGCAATCCCGGACGCAGCGCCCTCGAAGCCGCCCTCCATCCCGCGCAAAGCGATTATTACTATTTCGTCGCCGACGCCCAGGGCCATCACCGCTTCGCCCGCACCCTGGAAGATCACAATAAGAATGTAGCCGCCTACCGGAAAGCCGTGCGCGGCCACTAGCCCATGTGGGGACAGCCGCCCTCGGCTGTCCAGCGGAGCATGAGAGCACAAATCCCATCGCCTCCTAAAGGTTCTGCCGCTCTGTGCCGATCCTTAGTTCCTAGAGGCACCCTGTCCAACCAGAGCCTCTCTCTTTACGCCCTCATCGGGAAGGCCTGAACATGGACATCGCGAAATGGAACAAATCGTACGAGACCGGTAATAAAGTTGTGGACACTCAACACCAGGAGCTCTTTCGGATGGTGAACGAACTCCATGCGGCCATTCTGGAGAACAGAAGCAAGGATCTCCTGATGCCAACGCTCGAGACACTCGCCAATTACGCCATCGAGCATTTCCGCTCGGAAGAAGCTCTTATGGTGGAGATGAACTACCCCGCTCTGGCAGTCCACAAATGGAAGCATGAGGACTTGACGCGTGAAGTCAAAGAACTGGTGGGGAAGTATAAATCCGGACAAGTTGGACTGACCGTCACCCTCTCCAACTTCCTGGCCAACTGGCTGCAGCACCACATCAAGGAAGACGACATGGACCTGATCCGGTATTGCCAGGCTCAGGCAGAGGGTGCGACTGCATCATCGTCCAAGAGCTAGCGGGGCAGTACTTGCAACTGCATCCCGGAGGTCTGGCAGCGAAGTCCGGCGTCTGAGACGCCAGAGGCCGAAGAGGCCGAGGCCTATGGTTCGACACCCGCTTCTCCCCGGTAGCCGCTTATAATCGCTCCGTGACCGGCGATCACAGAAGCGTTGCCCACCGCATTCTCGGCCTCGACGTTGGCTCCCGCAGAATCGGCCTCGCCGTCTCCGATCCGCTCGGCATCACGGCCCAGGGCCTCGAAACGCTCCAGCGCAAGAACAAGCGGACTGACTTCGCGCACCTGGAGCGCGTTATTCGCGACTACGAAGTGCGAGAGATCGTGGTTGGCCTACCCCTGCGGATGAGCGGCGCCGAAGGTACTCAGTCAGAAAAGATGCACATCTTCGCTGAGGAACTGGGCAAGCGCTTCGGCCTCCCCGTCCACCTGTGGGACGAACGCCTCACCTCCGCCCAAGCCAACCGCCTGCTGCGGGAAACCGATCTCTCGATCGAGAAACGGGGCCAAGCCGTGGACCGTATGGCGGCAATCCTCATTCTGCAAGGATGGATGGACAGCCGGGGCTAATGACTTAGGTACGCTCCGTTGGACGGCTCGAAAATGGTCGCGAGGGGTAACAAGGCGTAACCCTGCCACCACGCCGCATCCCCAATCCCGCCTTGCTTTCGCCTGCCCGGCGGAGTAGCATTAAGAAGATTGGTGCCAGCCTTCCCTTAATCGTCCCTTCGTCTTCCTAGGTGTCAACTGGGTGCCAAATATGAGCGGTACGGACTTGAATTTCCACATCGGCGACAAGGTCGTTTACCCCAATCATGGCGTGGGCGTGATCGAGCAGGTTGGCAGCCGGTCGGTGGGCGCCTCGGTCGAACGCTTCTATCTGCTGCACATCAAAGCCAGCAGCCTCAAGGTGATGGTGCCCTGCCACAATGCCGGCAGCGTCGGCCTGCGGCGCGTGGTGCGCAACGGCGAAGTGCAGAAAGTGCTTGATTTACTTTCGCTTAGCGAGAACGGCAGCAACGGCGACTGGAAAGACCGATTCAAGGAAAACTCCGACCGCATGCGCACCGGTTCCCTGCTCGAAGTGGCAGGAGTGCTCAAGGGACTGGTTGCCCTGCGCCAGGCCAAGCCGCTTTCCTTCCGCGAAAAGAAGATGCTGGAGCGCGCCCGCTACCTGCTGGTCAGCGAACTGGCCATGGCCCGCAACTGCGAAGAGTCCAAGGTGGAAGAGCTCCTCAACGCCGCCCTCGCCAAGATCAACCTGCGCTTCCCCGAAGCCTCGGAATTCCAGGCCTAAGCCACGCTCCAACGGAAACGCGCCCGGGGGTATAATCTCGAAAGTCGTAATCCAAAGCCGTATCCCATGACAGACCTGATCAAACGAAAACTGCGGGACGAAATTGACGCGCTCGAACACGAGTTGATCCACGAGCTTCCCAAGGAAATCAAGAAGGCCGCCGCCCTGGGCGACCTCAGCGAAAACGCCGAGTACCACATGGCCAAGCAGCGCCAGGAGTTCGTCAAGGCGCGCGTGCGCCAGCTCGGCAAGCGCCTCGCCGACCTGTCCATGGTCAACATGAACAACATCCCTAAGGACAAAGTCGGCCTGGGCTCGACCATCAAGATCTACGACACTACCAAGAATGAAGAGTTGGAATATAAGCTGGTGACCAGCGAGGAATCCGACGTGGCCACGGGAAAGATTTCGACCACCTCGCCCATCGGCCGCGCCCTGCTCAACAAGAAAGTCGGCGACGAAGCCGTCGTGGTCACCCCCAACGGCAAACGTACTCTCGAAATCCTGAGCCTCAGCACCATCCACGACGAGATCGAGCCGAAAGAGGCGGACGCCTGATGGCTTCGCCTTCCATGAGTTGGACATCCGCCTTCGGCCGCGCCTGCGGAGTCCTGCTCGACACTATCGTCCGCTGGCTGGCGCTTTCCCGCATCAACCCCAACGTCCTGACCTTCATGGGACTGGTGGTCAACACCTGGGCCGCCATCCTGTTCGGCTCCGCCACCGCCAGCAACCAGAAGCGCATGTTCATCTACGCCGGGCTGGTCATTATTTTCTCCGGCTTCTTCGATCTGGTGGACGGACAAGTCGCCCGCGCCACCAACCGTGTCACCCGCTTCGGAGCCTTCTTCGACTCGGTCGTCGACCGCTACAGCGACGCTAGCCAGTTCCTCGGGCTGTTAGTTTTTTATGCCCGCGGCGGACGCTTCTTCTGGGTCGTGCTAGCCGCCTTCGTCATGGTTAGTTCCATCATGGTCAGCTACACGAGAGCGAGAGCGGAAAGCCTGATCGGCTCCTGCCGCGTAGGCTTCATGGAACGCCCCGAGCGCCTGGTATTGGTGATCCTGGGAGCGCTGTTTAACCGCATGGCCCCGGTCCTCTGGGTGATCGCAGTCCTAAGCACGATCACAGTAATCCACCGCATGCGCTACACCTGGACAAGGACGCAGGACCCGCCAATCGCCGTCACGCCAGGCCAGGCCGCGTAAGGGTCACCAAACGCAAAGTAGCGATTATTGGGTGAGACGATCTGCAGTGCACAAACAGAAGCGGCACGAGAACGTGTCCCTGGTCCTCAATGGTTGCCCCATTCGAGGTAGAGTTCCTCGGCCTTTGTCGCCTCGGCCGCGAAGCCCAGATGTTTCGTGACGAGGTTGGTCAACATCCAAACCGCACTCGTGGTGACGCGGACTACTTCGATGATTTCTCCCTCGTCGTAGGTCGGCTTCAGATCATGACCTTCAAAACGTCTTCCCAGCTGAGAAATGCCAGCGTGCGTAAAGCTGTGGAGAGCGTCCCTCGCATGGCTTAGGAAGTTCGCAAAGAGGTTGCCTGTTCCAAACTCGCTATCAATCCAAGCTCCAATCGTCGCAAAGTTGGTGCGGTACTTGTCTTGCTGGAGGCTGGTAATATCCGCTGCCGATCCTTTCACCGCGAGATGGGCACGGACTAGCGCCTCCAGGGCCGGGCGAACGAGAGCAAAGGCGCTGCCGCATAAGCCGTTCGGTATCAGACTCAGGATCGCCTTGTGGAAATCAAAAAGGAGAGCCCAGTAACCCATCAGAAGAATGTTACGATCGTCGTCTGGACATTGACCTCTCCGAACAACTAGATCCTCGAGTTTCTCACCGAGTCCGCGTGCACTATCGAGTTCCGTCTGGACGCTCATTGGGGGTTCCCGTCTAGGATTCTGCTCGGTGGTCGTAACCGGCTCCTGCTATTCTATCGGGTCGCTTCGTTGATTCTGCGCATCACCGATTCTGGGGATAGCTTTGCCGACTGATCCCGTTCTCGTTGTTCACGGTGGCGCCTGGGCCATGCCCGATGACATGGCCGAGGCTCACATTCGCGGCGTCACCAGACGAGACCTCGGAAGCAGCTGCCTGAATCAAGGCCGCCTCTGATCGCTAGAGTCAGTTCTTATTCAGAAATTCCACCAGCATCGGGTTCACCACTTCAGGACTCTCGTAGAACCCCACATGCCCTGCGCCTTCCAGCGGATGAAACTCCGCCTGCGGTATTTCCCCGAGGACATCCTTGCTGACCTCGAACGGAACGTCTTTGTCCAGCTTGCCCCACAGCAGGAAGACGGGTTTGTGGCTCGCGCCCACGCGGCGGAAATCGGCACGCATGTCGGAGCTCAAGTAATCGCGCACGGTGGAAAGGATGGCCCGCCGGAATCCCTTGTAACGCATCTGCTCGGGATATTTCGCGAAGTAGTCGGCATAGCGTTCGGGATGCACGAAGTCGTCTCTCTGCCCGCCGGGCAGCGACGGAACCAGATACACGCACGCCGCATACTCGCCCACAACCGGCATGCTGATCTGCCACGGCATCGGCTCACCCGTAGAGTGTGCCGGATCGAGCAGAGCAAGCACCCGCACTCTCTCCGGATGCCGCGCCGCAAACGTCACCGCAATCGGGCCGCCCATTGACGCGCCCACGATGGACACCGGCGCATCAAGGTGCAGCGCCGCCAGCAACTCCTCCAGTTGCCGGTCGTACAGGTCAGCGTTGTAGTGAACGTGCGGGCGATCCGAGAAGCCGCGCCCGTACAGGTCATAACGCAGCACGCGGAACCCCGCCTTCACCAGCGGATCGAAGGTCTGGTCCCACAAGTAGTAAGGCACCGAGAATCCGTGAACCAGCACCACGGTTCGCCCCGTCTCCGGCCCGGCCAGTTCGTAGTGCGTGAAGCCATCCGAAAGATGCACGAAACTCCCGGCGGCGCCGCGGCGCACGGCGTCGGTGATTTCCTCGTGCTCTACGTTGTGGCGCGCACAGTTTGCGGCTAAGTAAAGGCACGCCGCGGCCGCACTGGCCAGAACCGCAATACTGAAGATTTTTGCGATGCGCTTGATCATCACTCGCCTCAGTCGTGTGCAACGATACACCATCGGGCCGCCCATCCTTCGCGATGTTCGAAGGATGGGGATTTCAACGGCTCGCACCTGCTAGACTATCGAGTCGAAACACCGATCCTGGGGACAACTCTTGCCAACTGATCCGGTACTGGTGGTTCATGGCGGCGCGTGGGCCATGCCCGATGACACGGTGGCCGCCCACATCCATGGCGTGAACAACGCGCTGGCCGCGGGATGGCGCGTGCTCGCCGGCGGCGGCGCGGCGCTCGACGCCGTCGAGGAGGCCGTCGTCATCATGGAAGACGACGAGACTTTCGACGCCGGACGCGGCAGCTTCCTCAATCGCGACGGCCGCGTGCAGATGGACGCCCTCATCATGGACGGCGCCACCCTGCGCGCCGGAGGCGTAGGCTGCGTCGAGCATCTGCGCAATCCGGTGCGCGCCGCGCGCAAGATTCTGAGCGAGAGCCCGCATGTTTATTTTGTCGGAGAAGGCGCGGAAAGATTCGCCGCCGAGCACGGAGTGCCGCTGTGCTCTAACGATGATTTGATCATTCCGCGCGAGGTCGAGCGCCTGCGCGAGTACCAGTCCGAAGCCGCGCAGCACGGCAACGATCTGTTCGCGCCGACCTCTGACGATGTGACGATCTCGCACGACACCGTGGGCGCGGTCGCGCTCGACCGCAACGGCAACATCGCCGCCGCCACTTCTACCGGCGGCACGCTGAATAAGGCTCCCGGCCGCCTCGGCGATTCGTCGCTGATCGGCTGTGGCTGCTACGCCGACAATCTCAGCGCCGCCGCCTCTACAACCGGATGGGGCGAGCCCATCATGAAACTCGTGCTCGCCAAATGGACCGCCGACCGCATCGCCGCAGGAAATCTGCCCGAGTGGGCCGCGCAGGAAGCGATGAACTACCTGAAGCAGCGCGTCAACGGACACGGCGGCATCATCGTGCTCAATCCGCAGGGCCACTTCGGCATCGCCCACAACACTCCGCGCATGGCCTGGGGGTACAAGACGGTGAAGCAGCAGGAAGCGGGAGTGGAGCGCAGCAGCTAGGGGTCAGGGTTCAGGGGCCAGTTTCTTGGTACCGCTTTTTGTTCGCACGACAAGACGCGACCGCAATAAAGCCTCCAGAGGCTTTTCCCTGATCTCGGCACTAATCCCTGGTCCCTGATCCCTGACCCCTGGTCTCCTACAGCCAGCCCTTCGTCCTTGCAATCCTTGCCGCTTCGACGCGATTGCTCGCGCCCAGTTTGCTGATGGCTTCGGAAAGATAATTCCTTACCGTGCCTTCGGACAGGCCGAGTTCGCTGGCGATGTCGCCGCTGGCCGCGCCTTCGCCGGCCAGGCGCAGTACCTGGCGTTCGCGGTCGGTGAGCGGATCCACTTCGCCCCAGGCTTCCGTCGCAAGTTCGGGATGAATCACGCGCAATCCCTGATGCACGCGGCGCACCGCGTCGGCCAGTTCTTCGGCGCGCATGTCTTTCAGCAGATATCCGGAAGCTCCGGCTTCGAGCGCGCGGCGCAAATATCCCGTGCGGGCAAACGTGGTGACGATCACCACCCGCGTTCCGGTGCGCCGCCGCTTCAGTTCCGCCGCCACGTCGAGCCCGCTCATGTGCGGCATTTCAATGTCGGTGATAAAAACGTCGGGCTTGTGCGCCAGCACGGCGTCGAGCGCTTCTTTCCCATTGCGCGCCTGGGCGACGACGGAAATGTCGTTTTCGATTTCCAGCAGCGCGGCCAGCGCGCCCAGCACCATGCCCTGATCTTCGGCCAGCACCACGCGGATGGTCTTGCGTCCTTCTTTTATGCCTTCTTTTGCCGGGGGATTCAATTCTGGCCGCCTTCGGCTTGCGCCGCCGTTTCTTTGATGGGCAGCGTGATGGTGAGCCTGGTTCCGGAGCTGGTCTCGCGCTGCAGCGTTCCGCCAAGCATCTCGACGCGCTCGCGCATGCCGCGCAGGCCGTTGCCCTCGCCGGCGGAGGAGCCGCGGCCGTCGTCCTGAATTTCAAGACGGCAGGAGCCGTTCTGCTGCTCCAGCCGCAGCCGGCAGCTCCGAGCCTGCGCGTGGCGCATCACGTTGGTGACCGCTTCACGCACGGCCAGAGACAGCACGCTCTCCTGCATGGCGGGCAGTTGCACCGTGGTAGCCGCGTCGCACAGCACCGTGAGGCCGGCCGTTTCAAGCGTGGTCTTGGCCTGGGCGAGTTCGGCCGCCAGCCCCTTGGCGCGGTAGCCGCGAATGGCATCGCGCACTTCCGACAGCGCCTGCCGCGAGATCTGTTCGACTTCCGCGATCTCCTTTGCCGCCCGGCCTGGATCGCGCTCCATCAGCTTGCCCGCCAGTTCCGACTTCAAAGTGATCACGGAGAGCGTGTGTCCCAGCACGTCATGCAGGTCGCGCGCGATGCGCTCACGCTCGGCCACCTTGGCCAGATGTTCGATCTCTTCGTTGGCCATGCGCAGCTTGTGCAGAGTGCGGTTGCGCTGGGCAAAGTAGATGTTGCTGCCGCCGACCACGGTGGAGAGTCCGCCGGCATAGAAGAGAAACCAGCCGGAGAGATGAAAGAGCCAGGTTTCGAGCCCAGCCGCTGCGACGATGGCCGCCATCACACCCAGGGCCAGCGCTTCGTCTTCCACGCAGAAGGGAGTAAAGGCGGTGGCAAAGATGAAGAAGGTGGATGCCCCCGAATTCATCGGAGCAAACACCAGACCCAGGGTCACCATGCCCGCGATGTGCAACAGGGCTTTCGGCTGCTTCAGCCAAAAAAGGCCGAAATAGAGGGCAAGAAAGATGATGGTGGCCAGCGCGGTGAGCGACCATTCTCTCCATCCCGCGTGGTCCATGACCGGCTGAATGTAAAAGAAAATGAGATACGCCAGCCAGAGGTACGGGGCCCAGCTTGGTCCCTTCTCGTGGATGGAGAGATTGATGTCGCGCCGGAACGACGCTGGAGGTTCCGCTTTCGCCACGAATTCGCCGTACTTTTGGCCTTGATCGGCCATGAAGTTTCCCGTCCTTGTCTATTTTCCCACGGCTTTCATCGAACTATAGTCTACCTGCGCGTCAACCGAACCGTTGCGGGCGCGGCAGCGCGCGCTGGCGGCGAGCCAAGTCAGGGTCGCGGCTGGGATCAGCCAGACCAGCCAACCTGCGCCACCATAGAGCGCCAGGCCTCCCAGCAGGATCAACAGAGCGGCAAAGCACTGAGACTCGCTCGATCTTGTTTTCATTACCATTCCTCCGATTCCGTGCCACGCACCGGTTCGACGCACATGTTATCCGTACATCTTTCCCTGGTCGCGCTGGAAACCGATCCGCGCCACGCCCAGGCAAATCATGGTGAATGCGGCCAGCACTTCCCAATGCGCCGCGCTCGGCTCATGCCATCCCGCCCCCACCACTCCCAGCGCCAGTTGCGACAGGTGATAGGGCGGCAACACCAGCGCGATCTGCCGTACGATCTTGGGCAGGAACATAAACGGCACCCACAATCCGCTGCAGACCGACATGGGCAGATAAATCAGGTTGATGGTGGGAGGCGCCGAGTTCGGCCCGGTGAAATATCCCAGCGCCAATCCCATGGCCGAGAACGGCAGCGAACCAGCCACCAGCGTTCCCAACAGCCGGGCGAACTCCAACACCGGCATGCGCACTCCGCCGAACGCAAAGCCGAGCGTGAACAGCGCCAGTACGATGACCGTGCTGAATATCATGCTGGTCACCACCTTGGCCGCGAAGTAGGCAAATGGCGGCATGGGGCTGGCGCGCTTTACCTGCAGCCATCCCAGGCCGCGATCCGAGGCCAGGCCCGCTGCCGTGCCGAACAGCGACGCGCCCATCACCCCAAACGTGCCGAAAGTGGCGATCATGTAAGTCGGGACTCCGGTTCCGCGGATCGCCTCTTTGGAGTTCAGCACCAGCCCGAACAGAACGTAGAACATCAGAGGGAAACTCAACACCGACGCGGTATAGACGCGCAGGCGAAGATTCTTCAGGAATTCGTATTTGGCTTCCTTCCAATAGATGGCTGCCGTATGCCGCGGCGAACGCTCGATGCGCGGGGTGCTCAGGATCATGGTTGCGGTGCTCATGTCTTCTCCTAATTTCGACTTTGGGCGCCCCATCCTAAACTCGCGTTCTGTGCGAGTTTGGGATGGGAATTTTGTTCAGTTGGAACTCGGTGGCGGAGTGGAATCCGGCCCTGTCGAATCCTGGGTCAGCGCCAGGAACGCTTCTTCCAGGCCGGCGCTCGTGATTTCCAGGCCGGACAGCGCCGCGTCGCGCACCAGCAGTTCGCGCACCACCGGCTCGGCCTCGGCGGCGTGAATCTCGACGGCCTCCCGATCTTGCTTCACTTCCTTCACGCCCGGAATCTGGCGCAGGGTTTCGGCGCTCAGGCTGGTGACGCAGCGAATCTTCTTTCCGCTGGTCAGTGCCTTGATCTCCGCCGGCGCACCCTCGGCGATGATCTCCCCTTTGTTGATCACCGCGATGCGGTCGGCCAGCGCGTCCGCCTCCTGCAGGTAGTGCGTGGTGAGCAGCACGGTCTTGCCCCGGCTCACCAACTGGCGAATCTCATCCCACAGCAAGCGCCGCGCTTCCACGTCGAGACCGACGGTGGGCTCGTCAAGAAAAAGCAAGTCCGGATCGCCGCAGATAGCCAGCGCAAACAGCACGCGCTGTCTCTGGCCTCCGGAAAGCTCGCCGAACTTGCGGTCGCTCAGCTTCTCGAGCCCGGCGGCCGCCAGAACCTCGGCCGTCGCCATGGGCTTCTGGTAGTAGGTGGAAAACAGATCAATGTGTTCGCGGACCCGCAGGGTTTCCGGCACGCGCCCCACTTGCAACATGGCGCCGGTTCTCATCCGGTTTTCCGGATTCGTCGGGTCCGCCCCGAAGACGCGCACTCTGCCCGCGTTGGGCGGCATCAATCCCAGCAGCAGTTTCACGGCGGTCGTCTTGCCCGCGCCGTTGGGGCCGAGCAGTGCCACAACTTCGCCGGCGCGCACTTGAAAATCTACCCCGCGCAGCGCCCGCACCGCGCCGTAGTTCTTGTTCACACCCACCAGGCTCGCGACGATGAAACCCGCTTCTTCTGCGGCTCGTGTGGTTTCGGTTTGTTCCACGGTAGCGATCATCTTCAGTCCTCCCGGCGCGCTCGGCGCCGTCTGTGGAAACGGATTCGGCGTTCCCAATCCTTTCCCATCCAGTGATGGCATCATCGCGAAAGCGCCACGGACGCACCAGTGCCATCCATCACGGTCGCGGCGTGACAAATGTCATTCTGATCTTCTTGGTGAATCGCGGGCCAAACCAGCAGGATGCAAAGGCAAAACGCGGATCAGCCGGAAAAAGGGATTGCAGATTTCAGATTGCAGACTTGGGATTCGACCGCGTCCAAGCGAACGTCAAGTCTGCAATCTGAAATCTACAATCTGAAATACGAGGGGGCGCGGCAGAACTCCAGTGCCAGGACCACGGTGCCGTGCTGGCCTTCGTCGAAAACGGGTCTCGCCGCCGTCTGTTACAAATTCCGAACACGCACACGTAATCCACAACCACTTGACTGGCGGTCTGTCTCCACCACCTCATGCCCCGCATCTCCGACTCTGCGCGCCGGGCAAGGTGTAGCGCTTGTTCGGAATTCGTAACACATCCACGGAATCGAAAAATTTGTGCAATTCGGGTCAATTGCGCCTCGTCTTTTTGGTATGATTCCATCACTTTCCTGGAGGCGTGCTCCATGCTGCCCGCTGGCAAGAGCCTTCGTACCCTGCGCGAGAAACTCGGCCTGACCATGCGCGACGTAGAGAACTCCAGCGCCCGCATCGCCGAGAAGTACCGCAACGAGGAATTCTCCATTCCTCCCAGCCGCTTGTCGGACATCGAGACCAAGGGCATTCTGCCCAGCATTCACCGGCTTTACACTTTGTCCGTAATTTACCGCCGCGATCTGCGCGAACTTCTCTCGTGGTACGGCGTGGATATGAATAACATGGCTGCCGACCTGGGACTGGTGTCGCCGCCGCGATCGCATGTCTCTAACGCCCTGGCCGGATTGTCCTCGGTGCAGGTTCCCTTGCGCATGGATCCCGCCTTCGACGAGCGCCGCACCACCAACCTTGGACGCATGGTGGAGCAGTGGGGTCTGGTCCCGCTGGCCTACCTGGCGCAGTTCGCCAACAGCGACTTCACCTACGGCTACGTCGGCACCCAGGATTTCACAATGTATCCGATTCTTCCCCCGGGCAGTTTCATTCAGGTGGACGAATCGAAGAATCGCGTGCTGGAAGGCTCCTGGCGCTCGGAATACGAACGTCCCATTTATTTCGTGGAAACCCGCGAGGGTCATACCTGCTGCTGGTGCAGCATGCGCCGCGAAGACATCATTCTGCAGCCCCATCCGCTTTCTCCGGCTTCCATCCGGATTCTGCGCCATCCCCAGGACGCCGAAGTGCTGGGGCAAGTGGTGGGCGTGGCTATGAAGTTGACCGAGTGGCGCGCTCTCGATCCTTCTCCAGGCTCGAAAGCGCCACCAGCACTGAATTGAGGTGGCTGGCCGCGGGCGAGCTCTTGCGCTCGTCCGGCAGCAGATCCTCGAAGCGCTCCCGCAGTTCCTCCACATAAGTCCTTGCCTCAACTCCGTTCCCCCGGCTCGATTCTTGGAGATCTTTCTCCAGGGCGGGCAGCGGAGTCCGCAAAACCGCCGTCACTAGTTCCGCGTGGGCCGTCTTCAAGGCGCGCTCCGACGACTCCGTTCCGTGAACCGTTTCCATTCCCCAGTGTTCGTACTTGTCACGGGCGCGACGCAGTGAAGCCAGATAGCCCAGCTTGCCCAGCAGCCCGGAAACGGCCGCCAGCGTGGTTTCTTTGAAGTCCTGCAGTGCCGATTTCAGCGTCATCGCTTGTTACGAATTCCGAACATCTGAGGTCTGAAAACCCCTGTTGCGCCTGCCTTTGCGGCCATGAGAGTATCACCGTCCAATTCGCAGTACAAGGAGAAAACAACTATGAAACGCGTGCTACTCGCCCTCGCCGCTGCCGTGATTTTCCTGAATACTATGGTGGTTCCCAGCATCGCCCGCGCAGACGCCCCCGGCACTACGAACTGCAACGGAGGGATGTGCAAGCCGTAAGACTTCTTGGACTTACAAAAACCGGACGCGGCCCACAAATCCTTGGGGTGACGAGAGCTGTTGCGGTATAGTGCCCAACGATGTCTGTGTTTCAACCCCACTCCGTCCTCTGGCATTACTTGTGGGTCGCGCCCAGTTTGCTTTCGGGATATATTGCCTTTCTCCTTTGGAAAAGGGGGTCGCACCGCGAGCTCCGCAGCTTCTTCCTTTATGCCGCATTTCAGTTTGTCCAATGGGCAGTTCTCTATCCCATAGACCTCATTCCCGCTGTTCCCGCGCCATATTATTGGCGCGCCTACTGGCTCAGTTCGCTTATCGAATCAGCGATCGCATTTTGGGTGATCTCCGACATCTTCGCGGATGTGTCTGGTTCGTATGAGGCCCTCGCCCAACTGGGCAAGCTTCTGATCCGTTGGGCGGGCGCTATTCTGCTGATCGTTGCGACCGCAGTTGCTGCCTATGCTCCCATTGAGAACCGGTTCTGGATTATCCCGGCTTGTCACATTCTGCACGAGGCAATGTATATCGTCGTGTCCGGCTTGATCTTGCTTCTGTTCGCGTGTGCTGCCTACTTTAGACTGACATGGAAGCGTCGCATTTTCGGCATTGCGTTAGGTATCGGCTTCTCTGCCTGTGTCCATCTGGCGATCTGGGCCCTCGCAGACAATGGTGGATTGGCGGAGTCTGTGCGCAACGTGCTTGATTTTGTCAATTTGGCATCTACCCACGTCACCGTCCTGATCTGGTACTACTACCTGCTCGTTCCCCAGAAAGCAGTGGCGAAGTCTGCGGTTCCTCTGCCTGACGGCAATCTCGCGGTGTGGAACCGGGAACTGGAGCGTTTGTTGCAATGACTTTAGCTGTCGTTCTGGTTATCGCTGCTGTCCTGTCGCTCGTGGTGATTGTTCGGGTCGCGGTCCTGCGCGGCTTCGAAGTCTCGGAGAGCGCGAGCCTCGCCAGCCAGATTGAGCCTCTGGACGTGGAAGCCTTCCGCACCCTGGCTGATCCCGGCGAGGACGCCTACCTGCGCCTCCGCCTGCCGGCCGCCGAGTTCCGCAAAGTACGCCGCGCGCGCCTGTACGCCATGGCAGCCTATGTGCAAACCTCCGGCCGCAACGCCGCAGCCCTGGTTTTGATCGGACAGAGGGCTCTCGCCTCCAGCGACCCGCATACCGCCGAAGCCGCGCTGCAACTGGTCAACCAGGCTCTGCTGCTGCGCCGCAACAGCGCTTTCGTGTTGATCAAAATCTACCTGGCCCTGGCCTGGCCGCACTCGCCACTGGCTGCCGCCCCGGTGCTCGACGGCTACCGGCAGCTGAGCGGCGCCGCCATGCTTCTCGGCCGGCTGCAGAACCCCGCTGCCCCGGTGCGCATCTCCGTATTGTGATCCCGGTCACTGACAGGTTTTCGCGGTTTTGCCATGCTCCCCGCGCCACCGGGCGCGTCCGCGAAACTCAGCCGGGGTAACTCTGAAACGACCCGGTTCGATTTCCTGACTTGTTTTCGGGCCCCGTTCTGTTATAAAAACCAGCGGGCTAGAACCCGGTCCAGATTCCTTCGTGAATACTTCGGCAATTCGCCGCAGGATTCGTTTCCGCCGCCTGCTCGCCTCCGCGAGTCCAAGGGAGAACCCTATGAACCGCATGTTCCGATCTGCCTCCGTCTGTTTCCTGTTTGCCCTGCTTTCCGCCATCGCCTCCGGCCAGGGCGGCGCCGCCACCGGTGATCTCCACGTCACGGTCAAGGATTCCAAGGGCGCATTCGTCACCGACGCGACGGTCACCGTACGCGATGTGGAAAAGGGACTGGAACGCACCCTTACCGGCGACGGGCAGGGCGGCTACAGCGCCCGCCTGCTGCCCCCGGGCAACTACTCGGTCACGGTGGCAGCGGCGAAGTTCACCAAGGTCGAAAATACCGGCGTCTCCATCACGGTCGGCGGAGTGGTGGAATTGCCCGTCACGCTCTCGGTCGCAGGCGGAAAGGAAATCGTAGAGGTCAGTTCGCAGGCCGCGCTGGTGGAAACTTCCCGCAGTTCCACCACGGACACCATCGGCCAGCGCCGCATTGACAATCTTCCTATCAACGGCCGCAACTACATCAACTTCACCCTGACCGATTCCCAGGTGGTGCGCGACAACGCGCCCAACACCGGCGCAGCGCCCACCTCAGGCCTGAACATGAGCGGCCAGCGCGCGCGTTCCAACCTGGTCAACGTGGACGGCGCCGATGCCACCGACAATTCCATCAACGGCGTGCGCTCCACAGTTTCGCAGGAGGCGGTGCAGGAATTTCAGATCATCACCAACAGTTACGCCGCCGAATACGGCCGCGCCGCCGGCGGCGTGGTCAACATCATCACCCGCTCGGGAGCAAACGCCTTTCACGGCGATGTCTTCGGCTATCTCCGCGACCGCAGCTTTCAGGCGGTGAATCCGTTCAGCACGGTTAGCAATCCGGCGTACACACGCGTGCAGGCAGGTGTGGCGTTTGGTGGACCGATCAAGAAGGATAAGACGTACTACTATTTCGCCTACGAAATCACGCGGCGGCACGAAACAGGATTTTCCAGCATCGGCCAAGCCAACCCCAGCCTGTGCTCCTCGGCTGGTCTGCTAGGCACGGGGAGCTTTGGCCTGTGCAACTTCGACGCATCAGCGTTATTCCCCCCCTTGCCCGTTCCGGTTGATATTCAGGTTACTCCCGCCCAGGCTGCGCTCATCTCCAGTCTGGCGACGCCTCTGGCCCTGGCCCAGGGTTACGCCATTCTTGCCGGCGCCAGTTCCGGCGTTGCCCTCACCGGACAATATCCTGCATCCTTCGCATATCTCGTCGCGGGCGGCGTACTGCCTACGCCCGCCAGTGGCAACCCGCTCGCACAGTTCATCACCACCTGCCAGAATCCCCCTGGCGGGGCTCCGATCTGCGCCGGGATCCCGGCATCGTTCCAAACACTCAATTCGCAGATGGGCAACTATCCCGTGTTCGAAGGCACCAGCGTCTACTCCCTGCGCCTGGATCACAACGTCAACAACAACAACCGCCTGATGCTGCGCGGCAACGTCAGCCCCAGCACCGCCACTGGTATCGAGGTCGGAGGCCAGGACCAGCCCTTTGGCCAGAACTCCTACTCCCGCACCTCCCAGCAGACGTTTCGCGATGTGGCCGGAACCGCTCAGGACACATGGACCATCGGCAATAACCGAGTGAACGAGTTCCGCTTCCAGTACGCGCGCCGCGGACTGGCCTATTTTTACAACACAACAAAAATTCCGGGCGGCGCGGACCCTGCCGTCAACATCCCCGGCTACGCTTATTTCGGACGCGAGCCTTACTCCTACATTCAGCGCACCGAGCAGCGCTATCAATTCACCGACAATTTCTCCTGGACGATGGGTCATCATGACACCAAGTTCGGCGTGGACTTCAACTACATTCCCATCAAAGCCATCTTCACGGTGAACTACGGCGGCGTCGTTGATATCGGCTCTCTGTCCGCTTCCAACTTGGGACTTCCGGCTGGTCCCGGCTTGTCTCCGGTGCAGGCCTACGGAGCCGGAATTCCCGCCGACGTCATCCAGGGTATAGGCAGCCCCAGCGATACCTTCCACAACGTTGCCATCGGCGCTTTCTGGCAGGACTCGTGGCGCGCCAACGAGAAAGTAACTCTCAACTATGGACTGCGTTACGACATCGAACTACCGCCCTCGCTGAAGCCGATCACATCGCCTCTGGCGCAGGCCGCCTACAAGACTTTGAACCTGCAAAAAGGCATTCAGACCGCGACCCACAACTTCCAGCCGCGGATTGGCGTTGCTTTCGATCCCAAGGGAGATGGCAAGACCGTCGTTCGCGCTTCCTACGGTATCTTTTATGACCACCCGCTGCTCGGTCTCTATTTTCTGGGTGATGCCTCCGACGGCTCCTCCAGCGGACAACTCGCCTTTGGTCCGGGATCGCCCTGCCAGGGAGCAGGAAACCCGGGCAACCTGAACGCGGTCGAGATCTTTCAGGGCCTGGTTCCTCCTGCGTCGTCTGGCTCCGCCGGGGCCGCGTCCCCTTGCTCGCCCACCGCGGGTCCGACCGGTCCTGCTGTGCTCAACCTGTTGGGCTACTCGCCCAACACCCAACTGTTCTCCTGCGGTACAGCTGGGGCAAACTGCGGCGTGGCTTCGACCTCGCAGTCCATTTTCCTGAATCAGAATTATCTGAATCCGGCCAACTTTCTGCCCCTTGGCTTTCAGCCCTTCGGCTATCCCCAGTCGAAAAACTTTGTCTATGCCTATGCGCAGCAGGCGAACGTCACGCTTGAGCGCGACCTGGGCGGCGGCTTCGCTCTCAGCCTCGCCTACAACTTCAACGGAGGCCGTCATCTCAACCGTCCCATCAACGCCAACACCGTTCGCGGCGACCTGATGACCGGCAACTTCAATGCCGCGCTGGTAGATGCAACCGCATCGGGCCAACCTCTACCCGCAAGCCCCTTTACCGTGAGTGGGTGCAGTCCGGGCGGACTTCCGACAAGCCCCCTCCCGTATGTGGATGCCTCGCTTATGAATTTCTTCCGTCCCGGCGGCCTGAATCCCTCGATTGCAGGTTTCTACGAGGCTGTGGCCCCAGGCTGCGTGGCCATCGCGCAGGGCATGCTGCAGGCACTGGCGGGCCAGGGATTCAACGTGACCTGCAACCCAGCCACTCTGGCGGGTTGCGTCCCCTTCGGCGACATGGACGCCAACTACTCCAACGGCAGTTCGATCTATCACGGCTTTACCGCCAACCTGCGCAAGCGCTTCACTCGCCACTACGAATTTCTCGCTTCCTATACCTGGTCGCATGCGATTGACGATTCCACCGACCTGCAGTCCACCCTGACACCGCAAGACAGTTACTTTCCCGGCTCGGACCGCGCCACTTCTCTTTTTGATCAGCGCCATCGCCTCGTCTTCAGCGGCGTTTACCAGACCGGCAAGCGCGGCGGCAGCGGCTTTGGCAACAAGTTCCTGAGCGACTGGACCTTTGCCCCGCTGGTCGAAGTAGCCTCCGGCCGGCCCTTCAACATCATCACCGGCCAGGACGACAACTTCCAGTTGTCGTCTCTCACCGGACGTCCCAGCACGGTGGTCAATGCCGTCTGCACCGCCGCCGGCTACATGCCCGTGGCGTCAAAGTTTTCTCCCAGCGGCCAGTTCCAGGAGCCCTGCATCCAGCGATTTGTGCCCGGACCGGGCGGTCCGTTCGGAACTACCCCCGCGCTACAACAACTCGACGGCAACCTCGGCCGCAACGCCGGGGTGGCGCCCTGGGTGGTTTTCGGCGATATGCGCGTGGCCAAGAAAATTTCGTTCGGCGAGCGCTTCAACGTGGACTTGATCGCCGACATGTTCAACATCGCCAACAAGAACAACGTGGCCGCAGTCAGCCCGCTGTTCACCAACGCCGGCCAGCCCACCGCCGCTTACGACCCGCGGCAGTTCCAGTTCGCCATGAAGCTGAACTGGTAAGCAGTCTAACCCAAGCCCTGTCATCCTGAGGCCCGCGTTCCTTGCGGGCCTCAGAACTTATGCCTTGGTGCGGCGCCCACCGCTGTCCCAGAAACACAGAGCACGCCTTGATCGTGATCTCGTTTTTCTCTGCGTCTCTGTGTCTCGGTGGTGAAGTGGTTTCTGGCCGACGCCCGATGGCCGAAGCCGCCCCGGTGTTACACTTTTCTTTCACTCATCCTTGGCGCTTGCCGGAGTTCTTCCCTTCATGTCTGAAACTCAAATGCCCAGCGCGCGCACCCGTGTGGTCCGTGAGCCTCAGCGCGCCGTTTACGATCGCGAAGCCGCGTACCACATCCTCGACGAAGGCTTCCTGTGCCATGTCGGCTTTGTCGCCGACGGCCAGCCTTTCGTCATTCCCACTTCCTACGGCCGCCGGGACGCGAACCTGTACATTCACGGCTCCGCCGCCAGCCGCATGCTGCGCAACCTGCAGATAAAAGAAGGCGTCTCGGTCTGCATCACCGTCACCCTGCTCGACGGACTCGTGCTCGCCCGCTCCATTTTCAATCACTCGATGAATTACCGCTCGGTGGTGATTCTGGGAAAGGCCACGCTGGTGGATGACCCGGAAGAAAAACTGGCGGCGCTGCGCGTTTTATCCGAACACATTCTGCCCGGCCGCTGGGCCGAATCGCGGCAGCCCAACGAGAAGGAACTCAAAGCCACGTCGGTGCTGCGCGTGCCCATCGAAGAATTCTCCGCGAAAGTCCGCACTGGCCCGCCCATTGACGACGACGAAGACTACGCATTCCCGACCTGGGCAGGCGTCATCCCGCTGGAGATAAAGGCCGGCGCCCCGATGGATGATGGGAAGCTGCTGCCGGGGCAAGCGGTGCCGCAATACGCCCAAAACTACACTCGCAAGCGCTGAGCGGGGAAGTGTAACGGTCCATGTGGGGACAGCCGCCTCGGCTGTCCGCCAGTCAAGCGGCCGCAGCACCCTTGGAGTAGTCGTTGACTCGTTAGGTAAAGAATGATATCTTTACTGTAAGGAATGATAGTAGGGATGAAGAACTCCAGCACAATCAGCAGCAAGGGCCAGATTACCGTCCCGCAGGAGATTCGAAAGCGTCTAGGGCTCGACACCGGCGACCGCGTCGAGTTTGTGGTTGAGGGCGATCGCACTGTGATCCGCCCAGCCCGCTCGGAAGCCAACCCCTTCGAAAAGTACATCGGGATTCTGGGCCCGTTCCCCGGCGGTGAAGAGGGGATAAAGGCTTGGATTGACGATATGCGAAGCGATAAAGACTACGAATGAGAACGGCCCTCGACACCAATATCCTATCCCCAGTTTGGTCGGGAGAACCGTCAGCGGCCACGATTGCCGCTCAGTTATCAAAGGCTCGCGCCCAGGGGGCGCTGGTGGTAAGCGCGCCGGTCTTCGTGGAGCTTTCCGCCATCCCCGCCGTCAATGTACAGCTCGTTAAGACTTTGCTGGCGGAGATGACGATCGCCGTAGATTTCGACCTTGGAGAAGATGTCTGGCAACTGGCGGCAACCAGCTTTAACGCTTATGCCATGCGCCGGCGCCGCTCCGGCGGCGGTTCGCCAAAGCGCTTGCTGGCGGACTTCGTCATCGCGTCGCACGCCCAACTGCGGGCCGACCGCCTCATGACGCTCGATGCAAGTCGTTACATATTGGATTTTCCCCAGCTCCGTCTTCTATGAGTTTCGCCGCTTCGCGACTGGACAGCCGAGAGCGGCTGTCCCCACACAGCCTGCCCAGCCCTTACGGCACCAGCAGCAGCTTCCCCGCCACTTTGTGGGCTTCCATGTCGCGGTGCGCCTGGGCGGCCTCGGCCAGCGGATACTTCTTGGCAATCCGCAGCTTGAGCTTGCCCGCGGCGATCATGCCAAACAGCGAACTGGTGCGCGCCAGCAACTCCTCGCGCGTGGCCGTGAAGTGCGCCAGCGTGGTGCGCGCCATGTAGAGCGAGCCTTTCTCCGACAACTTGGCCGGATCCACCGGCGGCACCGGCCCGCTCGACATGCCATAGAGCACCAGCATCCCCCGCGATCGCATCACGTTCAGATTTTTCTCGAACGTCGCCTTGCCCACGCCGTCATAGACCACGTCCACACCCTTGCCGCCGGTCAGGCGCTGGACCTCGGGCTCGAAATCCTGCTGCGTGTACACGATCACTTCATCCACGCCCGCTTCCCGCGCCAGGCGGCCCTTGTCGTCGCTCGAAACCGTGCCAATCACACGCGCCCCGACGGCGTGGGCCAGTTGCACCAGCAGCAGCCCGACTCCACCGGCCGCGGCGTGCACCAGCGCCGTCTCGCCGGCCTTCAGCTTGTGCGCATCGTTCACCAGATAGTGCGCCGTGAGCCCGTGCATCATGGCCGCGGTCGCCTGTTCGTCGGTGATCGCCGGCGGCACGGGCACCAGATGATCCTCCGGCGCTGTCACATACTCGGCATACGATCCCAGCGTTCCACTCCACGCCACGCGGTCGCCCACTTTCACCAGCTTGCACTGCGGGCCCACCGCCGTTACCACGCCCGCGCCTTCCTGTCCCAGGATGAGCGGAAGGGGCGCGCGGAAACTCCCATCGCGGAAGTGGCCGTCAATCGAGTTCACGCCCGCGATCGCTACTTTGACCACCGCCTCCGCCGGTTTTGGCTGCGGAACCGGAATCTCCACCAGTTCCATCACCTCCGGCCCGCCCGGACGCTGCACGCGAATCGCTTTCATGTTCGTTCCTTGGGTAGCGCCGGCATCTTGCCGGCTGGCGCGTGGGCGTCACGCCCACGCAGCGGTTGGCGAGGACGCCAGCCGCGACAGCCGCCGGGACGGCGGCGCTACCAACAACCTTACGGTATCAACAACAGCTTCCCGGTGGTCTTTCTTCCTTCCAAATCACGATGCGCGCGCTGCGCTTCGGCCAGCGGATAGATATGCTCGATCCGCAGCTTGAGTTTGCTTGCGCTCATCATGCCGAAAACCGCGCCAGACCGCGCCATCAACTCCTCGCGCGTGGCAGTGTAGTGTCCCAGGGTCGGCCGCGTCACGTAGAGCGACCCCTTCTGCGAGAGCGCGATCAGATCAAACGGAGGCACCGCGCCGCTCGATCCTCCGAACAGCACCATATAGCCGCGCGGCCGCAGAATATTCAGCCCCTTCTCAAACGTGGTCTTGCCCACGGAGTCATAGACCACGTCCACGCCCTTGCCGCCGGTCAGGCGCTTGGTCTCCGCTTCAAAATCGGATTGAGTGTAAAGAATCACTTCATCGGCCCCGGCTTCGCGCGCCAGTTTGGCCTTCGCCTGGGTCGAAACCGTGGCAATCACGCGGGCGCCAATTTCATGCGCCATCTGCACCAGCAGCAGCCCCACGCCGCCCGCTGCAGCGTGCACCAGCGCCGTCTCTCCGCGTTTCAGCGGATACGTGTCATGGGAAAGATAATGCGCCGTCATCCCCTGCAGCATCGCGGCCGCGGCCTGCTGATCGGTCACGCCCGAAGGAACCGGCACCAGCCGGTCCGCGGGCACGGCAGCGTATTCCGCGTACGTCCCCTGCAGTCCGGTCCAGGCCACGTGGTCGCCGGGCTTTATTGGGTTCACCCCCACCGGCTTCACGTCGGCGCCCACGGCCGTGACCACGCCCGCGCCCTCCTGCCCCAGCACAAACGGCAGCGGAGACTTGTATCGCCCCTCGCGGAAGTACACATCAATAAAATTCACGCCCGAAGCGGCCAGTTTCACCACCGCCTCATTCGCCTTCGGCTCCGGAACCGGCAACTCCACCAGTTCCATCGCCTCCAGCCCGCCGGGTTGTTTCACTTGTATGGCTTTCATATCAGGACACGATTCATGGAAGTTCCAGAAGGATTCTGGCAACATGTGATTCTACATGCGAGAGTAGAACCGTGCAGACGATCTTCCCTATCCTTCGCTATAACGACGCCCGAGCGGCGATCGTCTGGCTGTGCGCGACATTCGGCTTTGTCGAATTGTTCTCCGTACCGGAGTCAGGGCCGTACGTCCGGCACGCGCAACTGAAACTCGGCGCCAACATCATCATGCTGGGATCGGTCCGGCCCGACGACGGCATGGCGAGCCCGCAGACGCTCGGCAGCGCGACGCAAAGTCTTTGCGTCTATGTGGAAGATCTCGACACCCATTTCGAGAGCGCCCGATCCGCGGGCGCGGAGATTGTCAGCCCGCTTGAGAGCACCGACTTCGGCTCGCGCGGTTACTCCGTCCGCGACCCGGAAGGCCATCTGTGGACGTTCGGCAACTACCTGCCCGACACCGCGCAAAGCTAGACAAACCAGAAAGCCCGGCGCCGACTCTGCTACACTGGCACCTCTTTCCGCAAGGAGGCCTTCATGGCTGAGAAAATGCCGCAGAACTTTGCCAACCACACCCGCTGGGACCCGCCGTTCCATTTCTTCGTGCTCCCCATCTTCGGGCTGGCGCTGCTCCTGTCCCTGATCCATTTTTTTGCCCATATCACTCACGGCGATCTCTTTGATCACGTCCACGCTTTTCTGCTGATCCTGCTGGCCGCCGCTTTAGTGGTCCTGATGTTCAAAGAGCGCCTCTACTCTCTTCTCTTAAGGTGCAGGATCGCGTCATTCGCCTGGAAGAGCGCCTGCGCCTGACCCAGCTTTTGTCTGAGCCGTTGCGCTCGCGCATTCCCGAGTTGACCGAGGATCAGCTCGTCGGCCTGCGTTTCGCCTCCGACGCCGAAGTCCCGAAGCTGGTCGAGCGCGCCTTGAAAGAAAAGCTCTCCCGCAAGGACATCAAGCAAGCGATCCAAAACTGGAGGCCGGATTACTGGCGCGTGTAGCCATGCAGCCCGTCCTGGTAACTGCCCCGATTGATGTCGAAAGTAACCCCGCCGGTTCCCTTTCGGCGATTGACCCGGGCGCGACCGCCCGGTACGATTTCTGGTAGAATTCACCGGACTTTCACACAGGGAGAAGCACGCATCTCATAGAGAACTATGCGATTAGCCAACCTCTATGTCCGGACCGCCGTGCTCGCCTCCCTCATCCTGACGGCCTGCGCCTGTCAAACCGCCCAGCGGCCGGTCTCGCTTCTGCCGCCGGGGAGTGCGCCTGCTCTTAAGCCCGAAGCGCAAGCTCAGACTCAAACCGCGCAGCCTCCCGCTTCGCAGCTACCAGAGACTCCGCCGCAGCTGCCGACGGATGGAGGATTCACGCCGGTTGCTCCCGCCTCCGACCCGGTTGCCGATCTGATCGCCCGCGTTGAAAAGGAATACCAGGCCGGGCTGGCCAACTATCACGCGGCCAAGACCGAAGACGCCAAACAGAATTTCGACAACGCCTTCAACGCGCTGCTCGAGAGCAATCTCGACATCCGGTCCGACGAGCGCCTGCAGAAAGAATTTGATCGCATCGTCGAAGGCGTAAACCAGCTCGATCTCGGAGCTCTGGGCGCGAATGGCTTTGGAGGCGATTCCGAGCCGCAGCAGAAGTCCGAACCCGCGCCCATTGACGAGACCAACGGCCTCGCGCCCACCGCCGAGGCCGGCGTCAAGGCCAAGGCCGAAGCCGAAATCAAGTCCACGCATTCCGACCTGCCGTTGATGATGACCGACCAGGTCGCCGGCTACATCAGCTACTTCTCCGGCCGCGGACGCGGCGTCTTCGAGCGCGCCTTCGCCCGTTCCGGCCGCTACCACGACATGATCGTGTCAACCTTCAAAGAGGAGGGTGTCCCCCAGGATCTGATCTACCTGGCGCAGGCCGAGTCCGGATTCCACCCGCTGGCCGTTTCCCGCGTCGGCGCCCGCGGCATCTGGCAGTTCATGGCGAGCCGCGCCCGCGGATACGGCCTCTCCCACAATATGTGGGTGGACGACCGCCAGGACCCCGAGAAATCCACCCGCGCTGCCGCCCGCCACCTGAAAGATCTCTATGCCCAGTTCGGCGACTGGTATCTGGCCATGGCCGCCTACAACTCTGGCCCGGGCACGGTGCAGGCCGCGGTGAAGCGCACCGGCTACGCCGATTTCTGGGAGCTCTACCGCCGCAATGTTTTGCCCAAGGAAACGCGCAACTATGTGCCCATCATCCTGGCCGTGACCCTCATGGCCAAGAACCCGTCGCAGTACGGACTTGACGACGTCAACATGGACGAACCGGCCGACTACGACAGGCTGACGATTAACTATCCCGTGGACCTTCGTTTGGTAGCGCAGTGCGTGAACTCCACGCCCGCCGCCCTGCAGGATCTGAACCCGAGCCTGCTGCGCCTGACCACTCCGCGCGAAGGCAAGTTTGAACTTCACCTGCCCGCCGGAACCAAAGATCAGTACCAGACAGCCATAGCCGCGATTCCCGCCGACATGCGCCTGTGGTGGCGCTATCACACGGTGCATTCCGGCGACACGCTGGCCTCGGTGGCCCGCAGCTATCACGTCACGGCCAAATCCATCGCCGAGACTAACCACCTCGACAGCCCCGCGCTCGAAGCCGATGCCCGGCTGGTCATCCCGGTCGCGCCCGGCAAGCATCCCGCCAGCGACACCGCGACCTACGCCCGCCGCATTACGCGTTACAAAGTTCACAGCGGAGACACGGTCGAAACCGTGGCCGAGAACTTCGGGGTCTCGCCGCAGATGCTCCGCCGCTGGAACGGCCTGCGCGGCTCGAGCCTCAGCGGACGCAAAGTCATCGCCCTGCACCTGCCGGTCACGCCCAGCGCCCACGATCCCGCGGTCGCATCTTCGCACACCAGCAAGACGCATTCGGCTCCTGGGTCGAGTTCCTCGCCCGCCGCCAAGCCGCACGCCAAGAAACCGACGCAAGACAGTCCAGAAGAGGAACAGACTGAGCAAGCTGCCCTTGTTCGCCACACGGTCCGAAACGGCGAAACTCTCTACTCCATCGCCACCGCCTACAAGACCACGGTTTCCGCCCTCAAGCGCAACAACCGCAACGTCGCCGTGCTCCATCCCGGCATGATCCTGATCGTGCAGCCCAGCCACTAAAGTCGGTAAGAATTCCGGTGGTGGGTCAGTCTGAAGATCTTTCCTACGAAGGACACGAAGTCCCACCAAGGAAACCCACCCCCCAAAGAGCCTTCGTGATACTTCGTGCCCTTCGTGGTTCATGCTTTTCCTTCACGTCGCACTGACCCACGACCGGAATTCGCTCCGCCCTTCCATCCGCCCGCCCGCAGCGTTACAATTCTCCTGTTTTCGGCCCTGCAATCTCAACCACTACCCAAAGGAGAACTCATGAGAACCACTCACGTGCTCGTTGTGCTGCTGGTCGTTGCGTTGTTCACCTCTCTGGCTCTGCCTGCCTTCGCAGAGGACGGAGCCGCCACTTTCAAGGCGAAGTGTGCCATGTGCCACGGTCCCGAGGGACAAGGCAAGATCGGTCCCAAGCTTGCGGGCACCGCCCTGACCGCGGACCAGATCGTTGACGTGCTCACCAAGGGCAACGACGCCAAGAAAGTTCCGCACAAGAAGCCCATCTCTGGCCTTTCCGCCGACGACGCCAAGGCGGTTGCCGACTTCGTGAAGACGCTGAAATAGCCGTTGCGGCACAGTCTCTCGCAAAAAAGCCCTCGAGAACCTCAACTCGAGGGCTTTTGCAGGGGGCTCTCGCCTGGATGCGCAGGGGATGACCCGAGCCCAGATTCACGGCAACGCCCGGGTCGTGAGGCATCCCGCCGGCCCTCACCGGCTCCCGCCTTTTCGCTGAGCGGCCCCGGACCGCCTTGCGATTCTGCTTCCCTTTGCCCGTCCCGCTGTGATAACAGGATAGCCAGCAGGCTGTGAGTCCGGTCCTTGCGGCCTGTATAGATCGTCGTGCTATAATCGCGCGCCGTTTGAGCACAAGTTCTGGTGGTCTTTTAAATTCTTCGTGCCCGCAGCCAGGGCGCCCACCCGCACCCGGCCGCCACTGAAATCAGGAGGAGCAATGAGGTTCAACGATCCCACGCTGTACGGACGTGATGAGGAAGACGAATTCGGCGACAGCGGCGCCTACACCGAGTCGCTCGAAGAGGATTTCGAGGAAGAAGAAGAGGAAGAAGAAGAGGCCGGCGTGCCGGAACCGGAGATGCACGAACCGGAACCCGTAGCCGCTCCCGCGCCTCCTCCGCCCCCGCCAGCCCCCAAGCCCGCGGCCAAGAAAAAGGCGCCCAAGCCGGCGAAAAAGAAAGCCGCCAAGAAAAAACCGGCCAAGAAGGCGAAGAAACCCGCCAGGAAAAAGGCGGCCAAGAAAAAAGCCAAGAAGCCGGCCAAGAAAAAAGCGGCCAGGAAGCCGGCAAAAAAGAAAGCCGCCAAGAAGAAAGGCAAGAAGCGCCGTTAAGAGCTGCCCTGGCCCCGCGCGCCTCCCGCGCGTCCGGCTCCGCCATCGAACCGCGCCCTCACGGGCGCGGTTTTTGTCTTGCACCTCCAGGTCACCCCGCACAGATTTGCCATCCGGAGCGAAGCGAAAAAACTATGCAGTTTGCTGGCGAGCCGGCAGAGTACAGAGGGCCCTCGCGTCGGGGCGGCAAAGCTGGGTCTGGCCTAGGGGCGGCTTTCGGAGCGGGACCGAAGCCCGGCACCCGCCTCTGCTATCATCGCTGGCGGAGTCATTTTGCTTATGATGGAAGACTTCGAAGACGAAGAGATACCCATTGTTTCCGGTAAAGGAGAAGGAGTCATGGAAGAAGCTCCGGCCACAGGCGCGGGCGCGGGACGCCGTAATGAAGACATCGCACTCGATCTGATGAAGTTCGTCGCCATGACCACGGGCTACGGCCGCACCACCTCCACGGGCGTGGGCTTTCAAGGCACCGGCTCGGCGGCCAAGCCGGAGGACTACGCCGACCACCTGCTCGAGTTATACGGCAAGTGCTTGAGCGCGGTGGGCGGGAAGAAGTAGAAACGCGGGCCCCATCGTTGCTGCGGAAGTAGTCGCGAAATGTCCAGGAAAGCTTTGCCGGTCGTTCTGCTGCTGGCGTGGATGGCGCTTCCGCCCGCGTTCGCCCAGGAAAAACCCGCCGAGAAGCCCGCGGCACCCACCCCGGATTTTTCCAAAGAAGCCTATACCATCGAACGCGTCTCCACCCGGATTACGGCGGAGAATGACGGAACCGGCACGCGCGAAGTAAGCGCGGAAATCAAGGTGCTGGCCGATGCCGGCGTGAAGGCCTTCGCCGTGCTGAGCTTCCTCTACACCAGCGCCAACGAAGTGGTGGAAATAGACTACGTTCGCGTCCGCAAGCCCGATGGAACCGTGGTCAAGACCCCGGACTACAACATTCAGGACATGCCGGGCGAAGTGACTCGCACCGCGCCCCTCTACAGCGACATCCACGAAAAGCACGTCGCCGTCAAAGGCCTGGGTGTGGGCGATGTGCTGGAATACCTGGTCCGCTATCGCGTGGTCAAGCCCGAGGTGCCGGGGCAGTTCTGGCACGAATATTCCTTCACCAAAGACGCGATCGCAAAAAACGAGCGCCTGGAGATCAGCGTTCCTTTCGAGAAATACCTCAAGGTGGTCAGCCCGGAATTCAAGCCGGAGGTCACCCAGGAAGGGACGCGGCGCGTCTACCGGTGGACGCACACGAACCTGCAGGTCAAGGAAAAAGATCCCGACGAAGCGCCGCGGCGTACGCCTCCGAACCCTGACGTGTAGCTGACTACCTTCGCCAGTTGGGAAGACGTGGGCCGCTGGTATGGTGGATTGCAGAAGGAACCGCTCGCGCTGACCCCGGCGATCCGGGCGAAGTCTGCCGAGTTGACCAAAGGGCTGAAGACGGAGGAGGAAAAAATCCGCGCGATCTACAGCTTCGTGTCGCTGAAGTACCACTATATCGGCCTGGACTTCGGAATTGGACGATACCAGCCGCACGCAGCCGACGATGTCCTCGACAACGGCTACGGCGACTGCAAAGACAAGCACACGCTGCTGGCGGCGCTGCTCAAGGCGGCGGGCATTGAGGCGTGGCCGGCGCTCATCCACACCCAGCGCAAGCTGGACGCGGAAGTGCCCTCGCCGGCGCAGTTCAACCACGTCATCACAGTGGTGCCCAGCGGCCCGCAGTTCATCTGGCTCGACACTACGCCGGAGGTCGCGCCTTACGGACTTCTGCTGCAGTCGTTGCGAAACGAGCAGGCGCTGGTAATTCCAGCGGATCAGCCGCCCCGGCTGATGACGACGCCGGAAAATCCTCCGTTCCCCGAGGACCAGGAATTCTCGGCCGAAGGGAAACTCGGACCGGATGGAACCTTCACCGGCCACATCGAGCAGCACTATCGCGGAGACAGCGAAGTCCTGATGCGAACGGTTTTTCGGCAGGTTTCAGAATCGCAATGGAAAGAAGCCGTGCAGCGGTTCTCCTACGGCCTTAATTTCGGCGGCGATGTCAGCAACGTGAAGATGACTCCTGCGGATGATTTAGACAAACCTTTCACGCTTTCCTACGACTATGTGCGCAAGAACTATTCGGATTGGGAGAACCGGCGCATCACCGCGCCGCTGCCGCCGATGGGAATAGAGATCGCGAAGGGCACACGGGAAATCAAGCCCGTGGAGCCGGTGCTGCTTGGCGCCGTGGGCAAGATCACTTACCACGCGCGAATGGATCTGCCGGCCGGTTATTCCCCCTTGCCTCCCGCGAATTGCCGTCTGGTCGAATCGTTTGCGGAGTATACCGATGAAACCCAGATCAAGAACGGGGTGATGACCACCACCCGCGAGTTGGTGGTCAAGAAGCGCGAGGTTCCGCTCAGCGACTGGGAGACCTTCAGCAAGTTTGGCCATGCCATCGCCGATGATGAGTTCGCCTACATACCGCTCGGCGGCACATTCACCAGTACGGTAAAAACGGAGGACGAGCGGGAAGAAGAACTGCGCCAGTCGTTCAAGTCAGATCCTGCCAACGAAAAGGTGGCGACCAGCCTGGGCGCGATGCTGCTTCGGCGGAGTAAATATCCCGATGCCATCAAGATTCTGGAAGCGGCCGTAGCCGCGGCGCCAGACAGTGCAGCCCTGCAATACCAGCTTGGACAGGCTTACTTGAAGAGCGGCGACCACGACAAGGGGCTTTCTCACTTGCGCGATGCCATCGAGCAGCAGGACGACGACCCGGTCATGCTGAATAACGTGGCCTACGCTCTGGCCGAAAACAAGAGCGATCTGGGACTAGCCAGGGAATACGCCGGGAAAGCGCTGGATGAACTCGACGATCAGGCGGTCGGTTCCGAGTCGTCCGACCAGACAGGCCTGCGCGTGACCTATCTGTACTCGCTGGCCTGGGATACCTTGGGATGGATTTATTTCGAGCAAGGCGACATGAATCGCGCTGAAGGCCTGATTCAAGCCGCATGGCTGCTGGGAGAAGAAAGCGTGGTTGCGGAACATCTGGGTCAGGTTTACGAGAAAGAAGGGAAAACGCAAAAGGCGGCGCGCGAGTATGAGTACGCGCTGGCCGTGTCCTCCGCTGCGTCGATGTCCCTGTTCACGCCGGGCCCGGAGGCAACGGACCGATACAATCGCTACAAGAAACGCGAGAGCGAAATCAAAGCCCGTTACAAGAAGTTGACTGGGAAAGAAGTTTCATTAAATGAGACCTGGCGGCTGCCCAACGGGGAATGGACCCAGACCCCGGCGGAACACCTTCGCCACACGCGCGAGGTGAAACTGGGCAACCAGGGCAAGCTGTCCGGCCGGGCGCAGTTTATCGTCGAAATCAAGCCGGAGAAGGTAGCCTCGGCGCGCTATTTGAGCGGCGATGATGCGCTTGAACCGCTCGCGAGCGAACTGGTGGCGGCCCGCTATCCGCTGGAGTTTCCGCCCGACAGCGCGGCCATCCTGACGCTGCGGGTTGACGTCAACTGCCCGTCTGCCGCTCCCTGCATCGCGTCGCTCATCAACCCGGTACCGCCTGCGCCTCAATCTCCGAACGCAAACTGAACTGTTTACCGGAAGCCCAAGCCGGCTCCCCTTACCTCGGCACTTCGCTCATCAGCCCCAGCAGATTTCCTTCCGAGTCGCGGAAAAACGTCATCCACAGATCGTGGTCGGGCATTTTCGCGAGCAGGTGCGGCTCGTCCTCGAAGTGCACGCCTTTTTCTTTCATACGGGCGTGTGCCGACTGAATGTCGGGCACGGCGAAATACAGGACCGAGCTGGGATGATCGAACTCGGGCTTGTCCGGATGGTCCAGCATCAGGCGCACGCCGCCGCAGTCGAAAAACGCCAGCCCCGGCGGCGCCTTGAACAGCAGCTTCAATCCCAGCACGTTTTCATAAAAAGCGGCGGCCCGCTCTACGTCTTTGGTTCCGATCTGAACCTGCCCCAGGCGCGAAATTCCGATTCCCGCAGCGCTCATACTTGACCTCCTCCGTCATATTAGTTAGCATAGCTAACTATAATCAGTTGTCAAAGTCAATGAAAAAAGCGGGAGCCAAAACTCGAAGTCCGGGTCCGCTAAGTCCAGGTCCGCCGCAAGCCGGGAGCCCAAAGCCGGAAGCCCTCGCCGTAGCCGACCACCTGCACTCCGCCGCCATCCACCTGTTGCGCCGGGTGCGCAAACAGGACGTCGCCACTGGCGAAGGTCCTGCCCGTCTCTCCGCCCTGTCTGTTCTGGTTTTCGGAGGCCCCAGGACTCTGGGGGAGTTGGCCGCGGCCGAGCAGGTCAAGCCGCCCACCATGAGCCGCATCGTCGCCGGCCTGGCCCGCAGCCGCCTGATCACGATCACCGCCGACCCTCACGATGCCCGCCGCATGTGCATCCGCGCCACCGCCAAGGGCGCGCGCCTGCTGCAGAAGGGACGCAGGCTGCGCATCGCTTATCTGGCCGCGCAGCTCGATAGCCTGTCTCCTGAAAACCTCGCCCAGTTGGGTGCAGGCGTGGAAGTCCTGCGAAAACTGCTCGAAGCCTGGCGCTGATTCCGCCGCGGGCAGTCACACGGCACCATGGTTACGTGCCCGCCAGCCTACTCAGGACGTGACCGGCATCACTGACAACGCATAATCCCGCGCGGAAAATGCCGCGGTACATTACCTCGCCTCCCCGAAGAGCACTTCCCACCACGGGATGCAACACCCCCTCAGGCGAGACCACCGGCAGTCATTTAGTCACGGAGGCTAATCATGCAACGATTCTGCATTCTGATGTTGCTTCTCGGAGTTGGTTTCCTCACCGCAGTGCAGGCCCAGGCGCCCAAGCCCGATCCTGAAATGGCAAAAGCTGCAAACGCCTTTGTCGGCCACTGGACGTATGAAGGCGAATACAAACCCGGACCGCTAGGCCCTGGCGGCAAAGTGACTGGCGTATATGACATTAAGACGATTCTCGGCGGGTTCTTTCTGCAGGACCGGTGGACGGAAAAAGGACCATGGGGAGAGACGCACGGTCTGGAGATTGACCGCTACGATCCGGTGAACAAGAACTTCGTCGCCGCCGAATTCCACGACGACGGGAGCATCGTTTCAGGGGCGTCCACATTTGATGGAAAGACGTTCAACTACAAAGCAACCTTTGTCGCCGGCGGAAAGCAATACAGCCTCAACAACATCATGTTACTGGTTGCGGATGGGAGCTTTACGGCAAAAGTCGAAATCTCGGCCGACGGCAAGACCTTTGTGCCTTTCATGGAGGCCAAGTTCACCAAGACAAAGGCCGCCACCAAAGATTAGACGCTTTCAGATCCTTGCGAACAGCATTCGGGTCCCACCTGCGCCAAAATATACGCGCAAGTGGAACTGCCGGGTCAGGTGTGTCTAGAATCACCCCGTCACTCGATCGGACGGAAATACCATGAGGCTGCCAATGAAGATGCACCGCAATAGAATTTTTCTCGCCGCCGGCCTTTTCCTCTTCACCGTTTCCGCACTTGCCCAGGATCTGACCAAACAGGACCTGCCCAAGCTCAGCCGCCCCGAGGACGCCGGCTTCTCCTCCGAGCGCCTCGCTCGCATCACCCAGTTCTTCCAGTCGGAGGTGGATAAGGGCGCCATCCCCGGAGCCGTCCTGCTGGTGGCTCGCAATGGCAAGCTGGTGTACCGCCAGGCGGTGGGTTATCAGGACCGCGAGAAGAAAATCCCCATGAAGCCCGACGCCATCTTCCGCATCTTCTCGATGACCAAGCCCATCACGACCGTGGCGGTCATGATGCTGGCCGAAGAAGGCAAGATTGACGTTCTCGCTCCCGTGTCGCTGTATCTGCCCGAGTTCAAAGATCTTAAGGTCGGCATCGAGAAGATGGACCCGGCCACGGGCAAACCCGCTCTTTCTCTCGAGCCTGTACAGCGGCCGATGACCGTGCAGGACCTGCTCCGGCACACCTCCGGAATTGTTTACGGTCCGTTTGGCAACACCCTCGTCCACCAGGCTTACAACCAGGCCAATCTGCACGACAGCAATCAGACACTGGCGGAGTTCGTGACCAAGCTGTCAAAGCTCCCGCTCGCGCATCAGCCGGGAACAGTGTGGGAGTACGGCATGTCGGTGGATGTGCTGGGACGAATCGTCGAAGTGGCTTCCGGGATGCCCTTCGACCGCTTCATTGAAGAGCGCATCACGAAGCCGCTGGGCATGCGCGACACCGCTTTCTACCTCAACGCGGCGCAGGCTCCGCGCGTGGCCGAGCCGCAGGTGGACCCGGCCACGGGCAAGCGTCCGGAGTTCAACGCAGTCGAGGATCTCACCAAGGAAAAAGTGAAGTGGTTTTCCGGCGGCGGCGGCACGCTCTCGACCGTCAGCGATTACGCCCGCTTCTGCCAGATGCTGGTCAACGGCGGCGAACTCGACGGCGTCCGCCTGCTCTCGCCGAAGACTTTGGCGGTCATGACTTCCGATCAGCTCCCACCGGGCATTGCGCGCGTCGGCATGGTGCCGTTCACCCAGGATCTTTCCCCCGTTCCCGAACTGGGACAAAGTTTCGGCCTCGGCTTCGCGGTCCGAACCGATACCGGACACACACCGGTTTCCGGTTCGGTCGGAGATTACTTCTGGGCAGGCTACGCTGGCACTTATTTCTGGGTAGACCCGCAGGAAAAGCTGTTCGCCGTGATGATGGTGCAGATGCCCTTTGTCCCTGCCGGCCACTACCGGCGCGCATTGCGCGAGATGGTGTATGGGGCGCTGCTGCACTGAGGCGGCTTCCGGCTCTCGCTGCCGGCTTCCGGAAGACGAGAGCCTTGTTCGTTTTTCGTAACAATTCTTCCGCCGCGCTTGAACCGACCCTGGTTCCGGTCTAATATTCGCCCGGATTTCTTCCCCTCTTCAGTTCTGGTTCTTGTGACATTGCGTTCGACTGTCACGCTCTGGCGTGTGAGGTCCAGACGTGTCCGTGCGCAATTTTCCCAGAACGCTGAACCGTCCGCCAAAAAGGAGACTCCCCATGGCCGTAAAGAAACTGGAAAAATCATCCCCCGACGCCCGCCAAAGCGTCACCCTGCGTTCCGACCCGACGCGTATTGATCCGCGCAAACTCAAGCTGGGCAAGCAGGCGGCGCGGCACGATCCGCGCGCGCTGCTGCTTGCCTCCTACATCACACCCGCGCTGCCTGTGCCGCCAGCGACCTGCGATCTCACCCAGAAGGTGGGCGCGTCGTGGGGCATGATGGCCAACGACCAGCTCGGCGACTGCACCTGCGCCGCCGCCGGACACCTCATCATGGAATGGACGGCGAGTGCGGGCAAGAAAATGGTCACGCCTCCCGACAAGCAGATCATCGCCGCCTACTCGGCCATCACCGGCTACAACCCCTCGACCGGAGCCAACGACAACGGTGCGGTCGAAATTGACGTGCTCAACTACTGGCGCCAGACCGGCATCGCCTCGCACAAGATCGGCGCCTACGTCGCGCTCGAACCCGCCAACCACACCCACATCATGGATTCGGTGTACATCTTCGAAGGCTGCTACATCGGCCTGCAGTTGCCCATCAGCGCCCAGGACCAGGTGAAGAATCACCAGCCGTGGTCGGTGCCGCCGGGAGGCGCGACCGGCGACGGTAAGCCCGGCTCTTGGGGCGGACACGCCGTCCCCGTTGTTGCCTATGATGCACGCGGGGTCACGGTCGTGACCTGGGGCGCATTGCAGACCATGACGTGGTCGTTCTGGGAAGCCTACTGCGAAGAAGCCTACGCGATTCTGAGCAACGACTACCTGAACGGCAAGAAGCAGGCCCCGCAAGGCTTCAGCCTGCAGCAGTTGCAGACCGATCTGGGGGACTTGAAATAACGGCGAGCTTCCCGCGGAAAACGATAATCACTGCCGGCCATGGGCCGAAGCTTCCGGGCTTCCCCCGTTGCCCTGCGGTCTTCGACTGCCGCTCTCACCAGGAAATACCGTCGAGGAGGACAAGAAAATGAATTCGATCTGCGACCGGGCCTCAAGAAAATCTCTGCCAATCCTAGCCGCTGCGGCGGCGCTGGTTGCCCTGGCTCTTCTCAGCAGCTGCAGTGTGGCCGTCAGGACCTACCATTACGACAATCTGCGCACCGGCTGGAACGCCAACGAAAGAAAACTCAAACCGTCTAACGTCAACGCCACTTCCCTCTATGTTCTGGCCCTGCAACTCGACGATGCCGACGATCAGGTGGATACCCAGCCTCTCATCGTTCCCGGCATGAAAATTGCCGGGGGCAAGCATGATGTGGTGTACGTGGCCACCGAAAATGACAGCGTCTACGCGATTGACGCCAATACCGACACGAAGTTGCTGAAGGTAAATCTCGGCACGCCGGTCCCGTGGCCGATGGGATGCACCAATAATGCCCCCATTGTCGGAATCAACGGAACGCCCGTCATCGACCTTATCAGCCGAACCTTGTACGTTATCGCGTACATCCTCGACCCTGCCAACGGCAACGCTCCTGAGTACTACATCCACGCGCTGGACCTGTCTACGCTTAATGACAAGGTACCGCCGCGACTGGTAAAGGCCAGCTCAGTCCTTAGCAGCGGAAAGCCCTTTCAGTTTCAGGCGACCTACCAGCGGCAGCGTCCCGGACTGCTGCTGGCCAACGGAAACGTTTACGCGGGCTTCGGGAGCTTTTGCGACGCGGGAGGATACAACTCGCGCGGCTGGATCCTCGGCTGGCAGGCCGGCTCTCTCACAGCTCTCTCGGCCAACGATCTGAACAACACGCAAACCTCGGAACCTCGCAATATGTTCTTGTCGTCGGTGTGGGAATCGGGCTACGGTGTCGCCGGCGATCCCAGCGGAAATCTCTTTTTCACCACGGGCAATTCCGACAGCAGCGGGACGACCTACGACGGATGCACCAACCTTCAGGAGAGCGTCGTGAAGCTGCCGGCCAATCTGATCCGGACCTGCCCTCCGACTCCGCCTCCGTCGCCGTTCCTATTCACGCCTGCCAATGTCAGCGGGCTCGACCAAGCGGACATGGATGTAGGCTCCGCCGGAGTCATGGCCCTGCCGGCTCAGCCCGGCCCTGTTCCCAGCTTGCTCGTCTCCAACGCCAAGGATGGAAGCATGTTCCTGCTCAATCGCGACGACATGGGTGGATTCACGCCCACGAATGCTGGCGCGCTTGGGGGCGTTCAGACTATTGGCGCTGGCTGCTGGTGCGGTCCAACCTACTTCAACGATGGCTCTCCCCACGTGGTCAGCAGTGGCGGAGGCTGGGGCTCCGGCTTCACCACGAACAGCCTGCAGCTCTGGAACCTGCAGACTTCGCCTTCGCCCAAGCTAGTTCAGACAGCCACGGGAGCCATGCCCGACACGATCCAGGATCCCGGATTCTTCACCACGGTATCCTCCAAGGGCAGCGGCAACGGCATCATCTGGGCCGTGTCCCGTCCCTTGACCAACAGCGAGTTCCCCACCACCTGGCTGTACGCTTTCAACGCCAAGCCCTCGGGAAGCACACTTCCGCCTCTATTTCCGGGGGCCGTTGCCGGAAGCTGGCCCAACACGGGCGGGAATGCCAACATCGTTCCGGTCGTGGCCAATGGCAAAGTGTATGTCGCCAGCTACAAGGAGTTGGACATCTTCGGGATCCGTCTCCCCAACGGACAGAAAGCGGTGTCCCGAACGATGGCGCTCGCGTCGGCCGCGAAAATGGAATATCCCAAGGGGCCGGAGGAGCACCGCGTCTCCGGAACCGTGCGCAAGGTCGAGGGCACGCGTTTCACCCTCGAGACCCGCGACCACAAGATGGTCGAGGTGGATGCATCCAAGGCGCGGGACTCGTTTCGCTATCAGGTGATCGCCGTTGGAAATGGGGTAGTGGCGGCAGGGTCTTACGATGCCAGCGGCGTGCTGCAGGCGGAAACGGTTTGGCGCTCCAAAGCCCACCCAGCAACGTGGCCCTCGGATCGCTGATCGCAAACGAGGTGGATCGAACAGGAATCGGTCAACGGCGGTTCGAGCCGGCATATCGAGTTCGACGGTTGACCAGGGCTCCGGGATGGAGGAGTAGACTGCCTTCATCCCTCTCAGGAGAACGAACCCTATGGCCGCTGGGCCAACCGCGCCCCCGAAGAAGTACAAGCCGCGCCACCTGGCGAAATACAGCAACAACCCGCTGTTTGGCCGGTCGCAGTTGACGGCACAGCTTCAGAAGAAGGTCACAGAACTGGCCGCGACCTCGAACTTCCCTGGGCTGGCGGCCTTTGCTCCGCAGCATCTCTGGGCGTGGGTTTCGAACTACCTGAAGTCTACGTTCCATCGCAAGTACAAGCCGTTTCCGGTGTATCCGGCAGGCATGACCGGAATCTATCCGTTGCACGCCGCCGACGGCGGGAACGCGATCAAGATTGCCATGGCCGGCGACTGGGGCACGGGGACGCTTGAAGCCGAACAGGTGGCCGAAAGCATGATGAAATCGCACCCGGACTACACCATCCACCTGGGAGACGTGTACTTCGTCGGGGAAGCTCCGGAAATCGAGGAGAACTGTCTGGGAAAGTCCCGCAACGGCTACCAAGGCGTTTCGTGGCCGCATGGCAGCCTGGGCAGCTTCGCCATGAACGGCAATCACGAGATGTATGGCGGCGGCGAGGCCTATTTCAAAGTCTTTCTGCCCACGCTGGGTCTAAGGAATCTCGGTCTTGGGGAGCATCCGCGGAAGCAGTTAGCCAGTTTCTGCTGCCTGGAAACCGCCTGCTGGCGAATCCTGATCGTGGATACCGGCTACAACTCAGTGGGCCTGCCCATTCTGGGAGAAATTCCATGGGTCAACACCTGGGGGTGGGTCGGGGCCGACTGCCGTCTGGAGGATGGCCTGATTACCTGGCTGCGGGATGTAGTCCAACCACAGAAGCACATCAAACCAACTCTGCTGCTCTCCCATCACCAGTACTACACCGCATTCTCCGACCAGGCTTACACGGTGCCGGCAAAGCAGTTGGCCGAGTTCTTTCCCAATCAGGAACTGCTCTGGATATGGGGTCACGAACACCGCATGGCCATCTATGACCAGTTCGCCCTGAAAGCAGGCGGCAATCTGCGCGCCTACGGACGCTGCCTGGGTCACGGCGGCATGCCGGTACAGGTGAGTCAACCCGGCAGTTTCGACAAGGCCAAGGCGCCTATTACTTTCTACGACAGTTCCACACACCAACTCAGCGACGGCACCCTGGTCGGACGCAACGGCTTTGTAGTTTTGACGCTGGACGGATACACGCTCACGCTGGACTATCGGGACTTGAACAATCAGCCGATGTTTGTGGAGAAATTCGTGGGCCAGGCGGATGGCACGCTGCAGTACAGCTACACCCCACCTCCAGCGGGCGGATTGACCGCGGCGTGAAATTCGGTGTCGGCCTCCGTGGCGCCCACGCTTCGGAAAACCGCGAAGCGTGGGGCAGCCAGCGGCGGGTGAAGGGTGCAGCGCTATTTCATAGCGGGCAGGGGCATGTCGGAGTTGAAGATGTCGCACTGGGTCTTCCAGGTTCCGTTCAACTTCCGCGACACCAGCATCCACTTGCCATGGTCAACATGGGAGCCGTCCGCGGCCGTGGTCACGTACGTCCCTGTGCCGTAGCCCACGTCGCCGCCGCTCTCGGCGGAGGTGACGGTGATCTTGACCTTGGCGGCGCCGTGATCTTTGCCTGCCTTGAGTTGCGCCAGAATGGCGTCGCCGCCATGAACGGCTTCCTGGTTGGGCGGCATGCGGCAGCCATCGGGGGCGTAGAGCGCCACAACGCCCGCCAGGTTCCCGGCGTTATATTCTTTTTCCCAGGTGGCGGCGCGCCCCGCCACGTCCGACTTGTCGGCAGCCACAGCCGGAACTGCGGCCAACATGGCGCCCAGCATCAAAACCACTCCACAACAGACAATTCTCGTCCTCAGCATGTGTCCTCCAGTTCGAAATGCACGCGGATACTACAGGATTCGTTGGGGAAAGGCAAAAGACGGGATTCTGGGTGGGGATGCGACTTGAGTTTCGACAGTCTCCGGTCACCGCTTGGGGCGTCATCCTGACCGTAGCCGTTCTTCAGGCGGAGGAAGAGCCTGCCCTGAGCGCAGTCGAAGGGATGACGCCTCCAATCAAATCCCGAAGGCCCAAACTGCACCACCACCCATGGGCTACGCTTCCAGCCCCACGTGGCAGACTCTGCCGACGAGGTAGTCGGCGGCGGTCTTGCCTTCTTCCATGGAGATAACTTCGAGGGGAGAGGACTGGTTATGGGGACGCAAGACTAAGTGATTTCCGGCCACTTCGACATAGCGTACCGCGCAGGTTCCGTTTTTCAGAACAGCGTACATATTGAACTCGCCTTTGCGATAAGGCGTAAGTGCGTTGTAATGGCGGTCAAGCAGGAGCGCGGCACCGGGCACGAGGCGGGGATACATGCTCATCGCTTCCCTGGCGTCGGCCTTGATGACCACGAAGCGCTGCCAGGCGGAGCGATCGCCCTCGGTTTCGGCGCGCAGGCGGTGCAGGAAGGTTTTCCGGAACTTGAGGACTTCCTTCACGCGCATGGCGGTGATGAGGGGGTGGGTGGCGGCGGTGGGGGCATCGGTGACGAGGACGTTTTCAAATTCGTCGGCGCTGGGGGGCACAATGGAGGCGCGCTTGTTGACTTCTGCGGGATCGAGCAGGTCGAGCACGCTGAGGCGCTGGACGGAGAGAACTTTGTCCATGCCTTCCAGGCTGAGGCCGCGCTTCTTGTTGAGAAAGTTGGAGATGTGGGCTTGCCGGAATCCGGTCTGCTGGGCCAGGCGAAGGCCGGTCAGTTCGCCACTTGCGATGCGAGCCCAGAGGATCTTACGAAGATTATCCTGCAGGACTTTGAACTTCATTTGAGCGGAGTATAGCACCGGCGGGCGCAAGCGGCGCTGAGCTGGAAGTCTTGGTAGTGGGGTCAGCTGGAAGAGCTTGACCACAAAGGACACGAAGTTACACGAAGGAAACCCAGGCAAGCGAAGCTCTTCGTGATGCTTAGTGCGCATCGTGGTTTGTGTTCTTCTGTTCGGGGGTCACACTGACCCGTTGCAGAAGTTTTCCACAGGCGGGGATGGTCAATCCAACCGGTAGTGTCCTAACACTGCGTTGCTGACTGGTGGCGGGCGCGCAAGGGCAACCCGCCACGGGGTCACTGGTCAGCCTTCGCTTTGCGCGCAAGCGCCTTGATGGTGAGTTCAATGTGATCGCGCAAGAGTTCCAGATCGTCAGGAGTGATCGTCCCACGAAGGCTAAGCTCCGCACGCGCATCCGGGGAGAGAGCAAAGGCATACGTTTGGACACCAGATATAGGCTTCTGGGCGATGTTGGTCGGGCTCGCGGGGCTAGACATGGGAGTTTCCTCTCCTTTGGAATCACCCCCACTATATCCGGATTCTTCTCCGCCTACAAGCTCGACGTTGGCCTTGTAGACCCCAATTACATCTTCAGCGGTCTCAGGTAAAAATCCTTTGGTAACGAGTGTGTGCCTTAGATTCCCCTCGCTAGGCAATTGCGCCCCATATTGCTGATGCAGTTCGGCAAAGAGCGTGGGAGAAAATATCATTCGTTGAATTGCCTGACTCTTCTCCGGGCCGTCGTCCATCTCGTAATAGGCAAGTGCGTCCTTCGTGATGCGGAGAGCATCACCAGAACCCTCTAGAATGCCGTATTGGCGCAGTGCTCCTATTGCTGCCAGTGAGGGTCCGCTCAGCCCTTTGTATCCCAAGTCTTGCGCCACAACCAGCCTTGCTGTCGGATGGGTGTGCTCCTTGTCGTAGACTTTCCGTCCCTTCTCAATCGCCTCCGCGAAAGGGATTTGAGGGCAATTCGGACTTCGGTGCTTGGCCATATATCCTCCAATTGTTCTCAAGGTATCACAAGATTATTCTCCGCGCAAGTGGAGATTAAATTATTCTCTATCCCTCTTGACAACGGAGTTTGGAGGAGTATAATTTGACCATGGAACACAAAGCCCCGATCAGCGCGCTAACGCTAACCGGGGCTGGAATCCACCGCAGCCGAAGCCACGATAGAGTGTCTATCCAACTCTCATTATCCGGCAAGTCGGCTGTGAACTCAAGGAGATTTCACAGTGACCTGCCACAATTGCCAAATCGTATGCCGGAAGTTCGGGAAACACCGCAATGGCCTTCAGCGTTATCGGTGCTCACAGTGCCGCAAGACGTTCACGGAAGATCACGCTACTCCGCTCGATACCATGCGCCTACCGATGGACAAAGCTGTAGCGATCCTGAAATTGATGGTTGAGGGAATGAGCATTCGCAGCATTGAACGTATCACTAAAGTTCACCGCGACACGATCCTGCGGCTACTCCTCGTCGCCGCCGAGCGTTGCGCCAGAATGATGCGTCACAAACTAGAGAATCTCCCCATAGAACGCATTCAATGTGATGAGCTGCACTGTTTCTGCCAGAAACGCGAGCGCATGGTCTCCATTGAAGAAAGCGACGAAGTCGGCGAGCAATATACGTTCATCGCAATGGACGCGGACAGCAAGCTGGTTTTCTCGTGGCTCACTGGCAAGCGAACGCTGGCGAACACTTATGCATTCATGCGTGACGTATACGGGAGAACCGCATGGGGATTACACCCTCAACTCACGACGGATGCGTGGGGTCCGTATATTTCCGCCATCAAGGCGACATTCGGAAACTCGGTGGACTTCGGACAGCTTCAAAAGATTTATGGCCATCTTCCACCAGGACGGCAGGGCTATGCGCCGTCCCGTTTCGTGGAGGCTATATCCAAGGTCGTCACAGGGAATCCCGATCCGCGCTACATCAGCACCAGTTACATCGAGCGGCAGAACCTAACGCTTCGCATGATGAGCAGAAGATTCACGAGACTCACAAACGCATTCTCAAAGCGACTATCGCACCTGAAAGCGGCGGTCACCCTGCATTTTGCATTTTACAATTTCTGTCGCATTCATCAGTCATTGAAGACAACGCCCTCCATGGCTGCAGGGATTACGGATCACGTTTGGAATATTGAGGAATTGGTTGCTAACTAGGCAGGTACGAATCGCATTGCTAATCCACAAGGAGATGTGCTGATACTGGAAGGGTAAAAAGAAAGGCCGAGTGAGGAGCAACGTTGCCGACGCGATCCTCACCCGACCTCACGGGGACGTAGCTCAGAAGGATAGAGCACCGGCTTGGTAAGCCGGAGGTCGGGGGTTCGAGTCCCCCCGTCTCTTCCAAATCTTTGCTAGCCCTTCCAATTGGCCGCTGGTCGTGAGACTGGCGGCCAATCTTTTTAGAATTTTGAAAGAATTCCGAATTCCGCTTTTTGCGCTCGGAGCCAACTTCCCCGTGGCCTGAGGCGATGGAAGGAAAGTGCGGGCAAGACGGGAATCCTAAATCAAGGTACCTGCACCTAGCAACTGATCCCCGCAACCCGAGTATAGTCCCTTCCTTCTAGCACCGTGAAAACACGCTCGTAACCGCGTAAATGGTGCATAATTACGTTCTAACGTTACGACGTTAAGATGTTTTTACGTCAAAACGTAGGATGCGTCAATAGAAATCCTGGTCCTCATGTCACCGCCTAAGAATCACACCGAAGTCGGCGCCAAGCCCACGACAGTACGTTTGACACCGCTAGATCATGAGGCAATCCACGAGATCGGCAAAGTGCGGCAGGCAAATAATAATGATAGGACGCGAAAGAACGACGTTCTGGTGGATGCCCTCTGGGAACTCTTGAAACGTGAAACAGGGAAAACTAGGGATGAGATTGAAGCGTTGATGCCGCTGCCAAAAGCACAGCGCACCGGGGCGCTTGCTAACATTACCCAGATGCCGGAACCGAAGAAGAAACGCTAGCAACGCACTATTAGGACACTACCAATCCAACCTTGACTGAGAAAATTCACAGCGATAGGATCGCGCAAAGTACGGGCCAAACTGCTCCACGGGACAAAACGATGACCTTTAATGCGGAAAGTGCGAACGAGGAGAAGAACTTCGGGGAGTTTCGCCGGAAGGTGCGCTCGGCCGAGGTGTTGTCGGCATCCATGGAGCGGCTGTTGTGGTCGCTTCGCTTCACAGGACGGGTGAGCGTAGTGATGCAGAATGGACGCGTGCTCAAATCGGGCTACGAGGAAGGATACTTCGCCCAGCGGGCGAATCGCGGGGGCGCGGGCGTGGACGACGAGATCGCGCAGAAACTGTAGAAGCGGAGGAAGTGCAACGGCAAACATCCGATCGAGCCACAAGGAAATTTCTTAGCACTCACCAAAACTAAATAGCATAAGCAGGTCGTCGTAAGAGAAACGAGCCCTGCGTGCGGTTCCCGGCGGCGGGAAACCGGCGCAGGGCTTTTTTTCTTCTTGGCTGCCTAGGCACGGGAACGAACAAACCTTTTGATTCCAATACTGGAGGCGTTATGAGCGGCAATCATGAAGATCAGAAGCAGGATGCGGTGGTGCGGGTGGAGTTGAAATATTGCGAGCACTGCGGAGGGTTGTGGCTTCGGGAATGCGGCGCGGGAACGGTGTATTGCGAAAGCTGCACGCAGAGAAGTGGCGGACTTACCCGTTCCGAAAAAGAAACCGGGGCGGCTGACCCTGCCGGTGCGCCGGCGCACGGTGGTCGAGAACTATGAAACGAGAATGCGCGACCGGGACCTGGAAGCGGCCGGAGGTGCGGCATGAGTTCGGTGATTGCATGGATGGCGGCAGAGGCGGAGCGTCCGCGAGAACCAGAGTTTCAGGGACCGCTGGGGCGGAAGCCTCCGCGGCGGGCGGAAAGCGCGCGCGCAACAACGGAGGCCGCGCGGAACCTGCCCGCGCACCAGTTCCCGGCACAGCAGTCCCCGGCGGAGGTAGAGGCCCCGGAGCAGGTGGAGAGCGATTGCGATCCGCAACTGCGAGCGTACCGGGGGAGGACAGTGGCGATGCTGCGGCGCTACATGCGGTATTCGATTGAGACGGGACGGTTGCCGTCGTTGCTGGGGCGCGAGTTTTTTCGCGCGAAAGTGACTTCGTACACGGTGGTCACGTTTGAGGACCGGGTCATCTTCGTGCATGACATGGAGAGATGCCTGGAGCGGCTGGATGAATTTTCGCGGCAGATCATCGCCCGCCACATCCTGCAGGAGCACGACCAGGTGGCTACCGGCAGACTGCTCAATTGCACAGAGAGGACGGTGCGGACCTACATACCGATGGCTCTCGACTTGTTGAGCGAGATTTTGCTCGAAAGCGGACTGCTTGAGCGTTGATGCCAAAATGGAAAAATTCTTGTCAAGGGGGTCTGGAGGACGAAACATCTGCAAGTGCTTGTTAAGAAAGCAACAATAAAGGCAATAAATTACTTGACTAACCAAAGGCTTTGAGCTATAAACAACTCATCATGACAAAGCCAAAAACACTTCAAGAGGCCATAAAGTATTACAGCGATGAGACTAATTGCATTCGCACAGTGGCCGAAATGCGTTGGCCAAATGGCCCATCATGCCCTGCTTGCGGACACATGCAGCATTATTGGCTTGAGAGCCAGAAGCGCTGGAAGTGCAAAGAGTGCTGGAAACAGTTCTCGGTTAAACTCGGCACGATCTTTGAGGATTCGCCAATCACGCTGGAAAAATGGCTTGTCACTCTTTGGATGCTCGTTAATTGCAAGAATGGCGTGTCGTCCTATGAGATCGCACGCACGATTGGCGTGACACAAAAATCAGCTTGGTTCATGCTTCAACGCTTGCGCCTTGGATTGCAGGACAAGACCACAGGCGGAAAGCTTGGAGGCCCAAACAATCCTGTCGAGATAGACGAGACGTTCATCGGCGGCAAAGCTCGGAACATGCACAAGGATCGCCGCGCACGCATGACCACAATCGGCAAGGTTGCTGCCAAGACCGCCATAATGGGAATGCTAGAGCGCGGCGGCAAAGTAAAGACTGCCGTCCTGGGGGGCAAGCGGGATAAGCGACAAATGCATCAAATCGTGCGCGAGAGTGTTGTATTTGGTGCTCCCATCATGACCGATGAGTTTGTAAACTATTCCGGCCTGTCGAGCGATTATGAGCACAAAGTAGTCAATCATCTCGATAAATACGTGGAAGGGAATGTCCACACACAAGGAATTGAGAATTTTTGGTCGCTGCTAAAGCGTGGCCTCGGTGGCACATACGTTGCCGTAGAGCCATTCCACCTGTTTCGCTACGTTGACGAACAGGCTTTTAGATTTAATAATCGCGGAACGCGAGAGCAAAAGATTACGGATCGAGATCGTTTTGAATTGGCTTTGTCACAGATTGCAGGAAAGCGGCTGACATTTGCTGAGGTGACTGGGAAGGAGGGAGAAAGCGCGGCTTTTTAATGCTTATCGCCAGAAACGTGGGAAGCGGAAACGCGCTTAGTGTGTCGCTTCCGCTTCGTTTTAGCCTTGATTCGTTCTTGCATCTCAGAGTGCGAAACAGAAAGAACTTTTTTTAATGCACTCTCGAAATTCTGATACTCGCCGGGTTGATCGCTCTTGTTTGCTTGGCGGCTCACTAGCGTATGCCCGTCCTTCTGGCATCAGACTAACACGATGCCGGAAAAGACGGAAGTGTGTCCAAAAAATCACCCGCCAAGGGGAACTATCTGCGTTTGGTTAAGTCTCTCGGCAAATCCTTTGATTGCATTGTCTCCGATTTCGACCGGAGGCGGCCATTGAATGTTGCCACTAGGGGGCCAAATGGGGATCGCGCGATCATTCCAGTAGCTCTCCGGTTTGATAAGGGGCATTGGTACCCTATTGCGTCGAAGTTTGTTTTGCCACTTTGTCGCTATGATTTGAAGAATGACATTTTGGAAATTCCAGGTGCACATATGGTTGGTGTAGCTGCTGGGAAGGTTTGGCTGGCTATTCCCATAAGCAGATTCCCAGTGATAGCGATACTTCCCCGCAGGGATTTCACGCTTGGCCATCCAAATTTGAACTCCTCTGGGGATAATGAAATGCCGCCTAAAATTAACCCGTTCCGCAACGGTAAAAAAGGCCGGATACTTTAAGTCTTTGTGAACCGCCATAACAAGAGTTTTGAACGCATATATCGCAATGGCGAGTGTAACTTCAAATTGGATTACACCCTTAGGATTGCCGAAAAGTAGTTGTTGCATTGCAGGCTTTGCATAATTGTTTTCTAGCACGCTCATCCAATTGTTGTTGCATTTCGTGCAGACAGCCTTGGCTTTGACAGAAGGTCTTTTCCGGACACCATGGAGATATTTATCTGTGGCCACTATCCGTTCGATAGCTCGGAACTGTTCTTTGCGGGGAAGCATTCTCAGCATCCATTTGCTGAATACATCTTCATCGCTATCGGCGGGACGAGTACAAAAGGCACATTTCTTCACGGGTCTGCAATTCCAGTGCCATAATTTTCGCAGTGGAAAATATGGAATAATCCAGCGCAGCGGCACTCTTAAGAAAAGATTGTAGATAGCTGCGTTTGGTTACGCAAGTATATTATTGCCAAAATAAATTTGGGAATTTTTCCGGTTTACCCTTAGCAATTTGCTATTCTGGAATTAGAGAGTAAGAAAAAAAGAAATCTTCTGTAGAGGGCGCGCTCCCGGGCGCGCCCTCGGCTTTTTGGGAGTGAAGAATCCAAGGGAAGTCCGAGTATTAGGGCAATGATCAAGAAAACAGCGAAGCGAAAAACGGCGGCGAAAAAAGCGGCGACAAAAAAGGGCCCGGTGAAGAGCACGAAGGAGACGAATCCGGCGGAAGTGCGGAAGGAAGTGTCGAAAATGGTGGCAGAAGAGGCGACGGTGATGGCCCAGGCGGTCATTGACGAGGCCAAGAAAGGGCAAATGACCACCATGAAGTATTTGTTTGAGATGGCGAATATCTATCCGGCGGTGGAGGACGGGGAACAGGCGACGCAGGAGGAAGACTGCCTGGCGAAAATGCTGCTGGACAAGATGAGTCCTCCGCGGAAAGCGGCGACGGACGGGGCGGAGGATGAGCTGGAAGCGGAAACAGAGGGCGCGAAGCCGGATGCAGGGAACAGCAACGCGGAGGCGCCGGGCAGGGAGTTGGTGAAGGAGCCGGCGGCGGAGGGTGTCGAATGTGGTCCGGGCGGGGCTGAGCGTGGGTCGGGATGAGCTGCGGCGAAGAACACGACAGATCAAAATCCCCACTTCTCGCAAAGAACGCGAGAAATGGGGCACCCGGCGTAGGAGCCCGAAGGAACGATCAAAACCCCCATCCTGTCGCAAAAGGCGCGACAAGGATGGGGCACCCTCCAACGTTTGGCTTTTCGGCGATGCAGGCAGAGTGCATAGGTCCTTCGCTGCGCTCAGGATGACAATGTCGAAACGATCCCGTGCAGGATAGGACGGCGGGGATACCGTAGAATGAGGCGGGGTAGAACGACATTTAGACGGGATGGGGAATGGATATCAGCTGGGTGACGGAGCGGATTGCGGTGGGAGGCGGGATATGGAACCCGGACAACATGGCAAAGGTGGCGCAGGCGGGGATCACGCACATCATTGACATGCAGATCGAGTTCGACGACACGCCGCTGGCGAAGGATCATGGCATCGCGGTGCTGTGGAACCCAACCGATGACGATTTCGAGCCGAAGCCGGCGGCCTTGTTCCGGCGAGGAGTGGCGTTCGCGCTGGCAGCGCTGGATGGGACCGAGGGGAAGGTGTTCATTCATTGCGCGGCGGGAGTGCACCGGGCGCCGATGATGGCGCTGGCGCTGCTGGGATCGCTGGGGTGGGACGTGAAGAGGGCGATGGGGATGATTGAGGAACGGCGTCCGGTAGCGGATTTTGCCGAGGTGTATGTGCGGAGCGTGGAGGAGTTTCTGGACGGGGGCGGTGGGTAAGGCGTGAAAAGCCCCACTTCTCGCGCAAAGAACACGCGAGAAATGGGGCACCCGGACGCTTCACCACGAGGACACAGAGGAGCACGGGGCACAAGTCAAAATCCCCACCCTGTCTCCGCAAAGAGCGCGGAGACAAGGGTGGGGCACCCGGCGCGAATCGGGGTGCTCCGCTCAGGATGACAAAGAGTTTGTGAGGGAGGGAATATGCGTAACGCGAGCCGCCGCCCAATGGGGCGGTTTTTTTATTGGGCGCTGGTGGTGATAACGGCTTTTGGCTTCCGGCTCCCGGCTTCCGCGAACCCGCAGAGCGGACCGGCAACGACCACGGTCGCGGAGGTCAGGGCGCACGATCTTGGATTTGGAGTGGCGAACGACCGGAATCTGCTGGGGCGATTTACGACGCAGACGTTCAGTCTGCCGCGGATGGCGCGGACACAAAACTATTTCCTGCGGCTGTATGACAGTTCTTCGCCGCCACGGTATTCGCGATATGCAGCGGCGCTGCATGTGGATTATCCGTTATGAGGAAGACAGTTTCAGGGGTCAGGGGTCAGGGGTCAGGGGTCAGGGGCCGGTCGTCAGTCGTCAGTTTTCGGCGATTGGGCGCGACGCTTCGATGAGAGACGATCCCGTGGGCCACTGTGGGTATATGGCTTGCGATAACTCTGGCGGGGAAACATATGGGGATAACGCTGACAGAAAAGGAAGTGCAGGGGCTGCGAGTGCTGGACGCCGACTTTCAGCGGGAAGTGCTGGAAAAGCTCGGACGCCTGGAGGCGAAGATGGACATGCTGACCGGCAACGGGCAACCGGGAAGGATGAAACTGGCGGAGGACCGGATTCTGGTTTTGGAACGGAACGACGTGCGGCGGACAGTCATTGAAAGGCTGGTCAATGCCGCCATCGCGGTATTGATCAGCGCGGCGATCGCGTTGCACGGGCACTGGTGGAAGTAGGAAAAGTCGTTTCGAACTGCTGGTTACAAGCGGCAAAAGCAGGTTCCTCGACATAACTCGACACTACAGATTTTGCTTGGTTCTGAGACTTGGCTCACAAAGCCGAAATGCGAAGGAGGAGAGTGTGAATTTTCTTAGTCAATTGTTGCGGGGGATTGCGTTTGTTCCGGCGCTGGTAAATGCGGTCGAGCAGCTTTTTGCCGGCAAGTCGGGGATGGAAAAGAAGGATGCGGCAATGTCGTTTCTGGAGAGCGCACTGGCCACGGTGGATGCTGTAGCAGCGCGGGAGATCGTGGATCCGGAGAAATTCAGGGATGGAACCTCGCGGATTATTGATGGGACGGTGGAATGTCTGAATGCTTCGACGTGGGCGAAGGGGAGCTCTCAGGCGGCAGCCGTCAGCCAGCCATAACACGCGCGATACGTTGTGGAGCTGCAAAGTACATAGGTCCATCGCTTCGCTCAGGATGACAAGGTCGTTGAGGAAGACAAAGTGATCTAGCCGACGTCTTCGCTCCAGGTTTCCAGGTTCTTTTTCACCTGGGCCATGAACTGGTCGGCGACGGCGCCGTCTATGAGGCGGTGGTCGTAGCCGAGGGTGAGGTGAACGACGGAGCGGATGGCGATGGAGTCGTTGCCATCTTTGTCGGTGACGACGAGCGGCATTTTGGTGATGCCGCCGACGCCCATGATGGCGGAACTGGGCTGGTTGATGATGGGCAGGCCGAAGACGGCTCCGAACTGGCCGGGGTTGGTGATGGTGAAAGTGGAACCTTCGACGTCTTCGGGCTTGAGTTTCTTGGTGCGGGCGCGCTCGCCGAGATCGGTGATGCCGCGCTGGAGGCCGAGGAAGTTGAGGTCTCCGGCATTCTTGAGGACGGGGACGATGAGGCCCCAGTCGAGGGCAACGGCGATGCCGACGTTGATGTTGCGGTGGTAGCGGATGTTGTCGCCTTCGATGACGGCATTGATGATGGGCCACTGCTGCAGGGCGATGATGGCAGCGCGCACGAAGAAGGGCATGAAGGTAAGGCGGACGCCGTGGCGCTGCTCGAATCCGGATTTCTGCTTGTTGCGCAAGTTGACGATGCGGGTAAAGTCTACTTCGTACATGCAGTGGACGTGGGCGCTGGTGCGGCGGGACTCGATCATGTGCTTGGCGATCAGCTTGCGCATGTTGGTCATGGGCACGAGGTCGCCGGGATAGGGAGCGGGTGCGGCGGGGCGAGGCGCTGCCGCGGCAGGCTGGGCGGTCGCGGCTGAGGGAGCTGCGGCCGGAGCCGAGGACTGGCGCTCGATGAAGGACATGATGTCCTGTTTGGTGATGCGGCCGCCGAGTCCGGTGCCGGAGATTTGGGAGAGATTGACGCCGTGCTCGCGGGCGATCTTGCGGACGAGCGGGGAGGAGCGGGCTTCTTCGTCGTCTTCGTTCTTAGGTACGACAGCGGGAGGAGCGGGTATGGCGGGAGCGGGTTTCGCTTCTTCCTTCTTCTCTTCTTTCTTTTCTTCTTTTTTTTCGGCGGCGGGCTTTGTGGGCGCGGGGGCGGCTTTGGCCGGGGCGGCGGCTTCGCCATCAGCCGCTATGGTGCCGACGACGGTGTTCACGCCGACCGTGGTGCCCTCGGTGACTTTGATTTCCTGCAGGACTCCAGAGGCGGGGGCGGGGATTTCGGCGTCCACTTTGTCGGTAGAGATTTCGAACAGGGGTTCGTCGCGCTGGACTTTGTCGCCGGGCTTCTTCAGCCACTTGGTAATAGTGCCTTCGACGATGGATTCGCCCATCTGGGGCATGACGATGTCAGTTGGCATGATTCCCTTCCACGCGGGCCCACGGTTCGGGAGATGGGGCCAGACGCAAACGGATATTATAGCGGTTGCCTTGGCAGGCCGCCCACGGGGGCTAAAGCCCCGAGTCTCAAGAAGGGTTTTACGCGGCCCTAAAGGGCCGCTCTTCCACGGGTTCGAACACGTCGAATTTGTCTCCCCTCCCTTTAGTGGTGCTCGTGCTTTGGTTCGCCTTCCTTTTTTTCGTCGTCTTTCTTCTCGTCGGCGGGGGCTGGTGCGACGTTGAAGGTGGTGCTCCAGTATTGCTGGACGGCTGGGGGGAGTTTGTCCAGGTGGGAGAGGAACATGGTGAGCTTCCACATGTCTTGCTCGGGGAGGGTCTTGTCCCAGGCGGGCATGGCGGTGTAGCGGACGCCGGTGCGGATGGTGTAGAAGATGTGCCACTCGGGGTCGTCGGGGGGATCGGAAATGAGGTTGGGCGGCGGCGGATAGAAGGAGGCGGCGAGCGGGGAGGGCTTGCGGTCGAGGCCTCCGTGGCAGAGGGCGCAGTTCATGGTGTAGACCTTGATGCCGTCCTCGAGGTTCTGGTCGGTGGGAGTGAGCGGGTTGGCGACGCGGGGAGCATGGCGCTCCATGGAGGCGTCAACGGCACTCATGGCCAGGCGATGCTCGAGATGGGGAGGCTCGACGTTGGCGGCGGTGGGAAAGAAACCGAGGAGGGTGAAGCCGAGCGCGCCGAGGATGAGAACGAGAAGCGTGACGATGACGCCGAGAAGGAATTTGCCCATGAGGGGTATTGTGGCAGATGGGTGGGGTGGGGCGCTAGCTGGGGCGTAGTCATCTCAGACTCTAATGAAAGAGCCGCCAAACGATTTCGCCAAGAAGGAAGACGACACCAAGGATGCCCAAAACCTCAAGGCCGGAACTTTTCTTGTCGCCGCTTCCGGGCTTCGGTTTGTACGTAAGCGCGACGTAGTTAAACAGCAATAGCACTACGGCTGATATGCACGCCCACATCCACACCGGGGTTCTCGGAGGAGCGATGAACATTGAGATGAAGATTCCGATGAGCCCCCCGATGTTTACTATGACGAGTTTCGTCCGGGTGCTCATACTTTGTCTTAGTACGCCTTCAATCTGCGGGATTCGCGGACTACGTCTTCTAGTTTCGGCAGGTAGTGAAGTTCCTGCGGCGGAGAGAACGGAATGGCCGAATCCAGGCCGGCGATGCGGACGATGGGGCCGTCGAGGGAGTCGAAGGCTTCTTCGTTGATGATGGCAGCAATTTCTCCGGCGAGGCCTCCGGTGCGGGAGTGTTCGTGCAGGATGATGACCTTGTTCGTTTTCTTCACCGTCTCGGCGATGGCTTCGCGGTCGAGCGGGGAGACAGTACGCAGGTCGAGGATTTCGACGTCGATTCCGTCGTTCTTTAAGACCTCGGCCGCTTCGAGCGCGGTGTGGACCATGGCAGCGTAGGTGATGATGCTGAGATCCTTTCCTTCCCGCGCCACTCGTGCCTTTCCGATGGGGACGACATAGTCTTCCGCGGGGATTTCTTCCTTGATGCGGCGGTAGAGATATTTGTGCTCGAAAAAGATGCAGGGGTTGTTGTCGCGGATGGCGGACTTGATGAGGCCTTTGGCGTCGTAAGCCGTGGCGGGGCAGATGACTTTGAGGCCGGGATTGTGTACGAACCACATCTCGGGATTCTGCGAGTGGAAAGGGCCGCCGTGGACGTATCCGCCGCTGGGGCCGCGCAGGACGAGCGGGGCGGGCACTCCCCAGAGATAGTGGGCCTTGGCGACCATGTTGGAAATCTGGTTGAAGGCGCAGCCGATGAAATCCATGAACTGAAATTCGACAACGGGACGCATGCCGGTGAGCGAGGCTCCGAAGGCCGCGCCGACGATGGCGGACTCGGCGATGGGCGTGTCAACGACGCGCTCGGGGCCGAAGCAGTCAATGAATCCGTCGGTGACTTTGAAGGCGCCACCGTAAATGCCGATGTCTTCGCCGATGCAGAAGACAGTGGGGTCGCGTTCCATTTCTTCCCAGATTCCCTGGCGGATGGCTTCGAGGTAGGTGAGGAGCATAGTCAAATTCTTTGCCACGGATTTACGCGGATCAATACGGATACTTCTATTTCAAATGCACGGCCGCTTCGGTTTGTTTGTAGGCGGCGGTTCCCTTCTTGGCTCTCGGCATGCCGTATTTTGGTTTGATTTCGTGGCAGCCGTCTTCGCAGTAGACGCCGCCTTCGGCGGATTCGGGTGTCGGCATCGGGGAGTTGACTGCGATTTCACGGTCTTTCCCTATAACCCGCTCAACTTCCGAGATCAACTCAGCGTTTTCTTCGCCCGTCAGCCACTTTTTTTCTTTCACCAAGTAATTTTCGAAGCGGGCGATGGGGTCGCGCTTGCGCCAGAATTCGAGCATTTCTTTCGGCACATAGGCGGCGGCGTCGTGGATGGCGTGGCCTTTCATGCGCATCATTTTGGCTTCGATCAGGGTGGGGCCTTCGCCGCGATGGGCGCGAGCGACGGCTTCGTGGGCGGCGTCGTAGACCTGGCAGGCGTCGGTGCCGTCTACGATGATACCGGGGATGCCGTATCCGATGGCGCGCTCGGCGAGATCCTGGCAGCGGTGCTGCATGGCGGAGGGCGTGGAGTAGGCCCAGAGATTCGATTCAACGATGAGCACGAGGCCGAGATCCTGCACGGCGGCGAAGTTGATGCCTTCGTAGGTGACGCCGGTGGACTGACCGCCGTCGCCGATGTAGGTCATGACGGCGAGGCTGCGTCCCTGGAGGCGCGCGCCGAGGGCAACGCCCGTGAGCACGGGAATGAGATCGCCGAGCATGGAGATGGGCGAGACGATGTTACGCTTTTCGATGTCGCCGAAGTGCGAGCTGGCATTGCGGCCTTTGGTAGGCGAGCCGGCTTTGGCGAGGTACTGCATCATGATGTCGGCGACGCTGAAACCGCGGACGAGAAGCGAGCCCTGGTTGCGGATCATGGGAGCGAGCCAGTCGTCTTGGTCGAGGGCGGAGGCGGAGGCGCAGGAGCAGGCTTCCTGGCCGAGGCCGAAGTAGACTCCGCCGACGACCTTGCCCTGTTTGTAGAGGTTTTCGAGGGCGGTCTCCATTTGGCGGTTGAGCAGCATGTAGCGGTAGAGCGCGATGACTTGCTGCTGGTTGAGATATTTGGAGTCGCGAATGGGCGGGACGGGGGCGTCGAGGTCACCGGTGACTTCGTAGCGGACGTGGCCGTTTTTCTCTGCGACCTGGCGGACCGTGAAGTTGGGGCGCTCGAGGCGGAGGTCAGGGATGGAGTAAGTGCGGAGGTCGGTGGGGGCGGCGGTCGAGCTTCGCTCGACTGGACGGCCGGGGGCGGCCGTTCCCACATGAGGACCTTGCGAACGTTTGCCGTTGGAGCTGTGTTTGGATTTGGTTTTCTTGTTCCCCATGCGAGGCGGCGCGGATGGCGCGGCGTAATGATGGTATCGCGGGAGTGGGGAAAAGGGCTAGGGCGGGATCACGACCAGGTGGCGTCGTCTTCTTTGTGGAGCTGGCGGAGTTCGGCTGGGGCCTTCATGGGGACGCCGACCGTGCGGCCGAGGAGGGCGTCGAGGGTTTCGACCCAAAGAATCTGGCTTTGGAAGACCACGCCGACGTTGCGGGAGATGGATTCAGCGACGGCGTTGAGGTCGAGGGGGTGGCCGAGTTGTTGCTGCATCGAGGTGACTGGCTTCGAGGTGATGCCGCAGGGGATGATCAGGTTGAAGTAGGTGAGGTCGGTGTTGACGTTGAGGGCGAAGCCGTGGGAAGTGACGAAGCGGGAGATGTGGACGCCGATGGCGGCGAGTTTGGATTCGGGATGATTGCCCTCAGCGGCTAAAGCCGGTTCTTTGTCTTGGCTGCTTTCGGCACGACTGAAGTCGTGCCCTTCCCGGTCGTGCTCGGGCGGCCTCGCTGCGCTCGGCCGGACAGCCGAGGCGGCTGTCTCCACATGAGCATTGCCGCTGCCGGGATCGGTCCAGATTCCGGTTAGGCCGGGGATGCGTTTGGTGGGGATGGCGAAGTCGGCGGACGTGCGGATTAGAACTTCTTCGAGGCGGCGGACGAACTCGATCACGCCCAGGGTTTTGCGTTTGCCGTCGGGAGTGGGGAATCCGCGGAGGTCGAAGATGGGATAGCCGACGATCTGGCCGGGGCCGTGGAAGGTGACGTCGCCGCCGCGGTCGCATTCGAACAGTTCGACGCTGCGCTGGGCGAGGAGTTCGGGCGAAGCGACTACGTTGGCGGCTTTAGCGTTGCGGCCGAGCGTGATCACCGGTGAGTGTTCGAGCAGGAGCAGGACGTCGCCGATTTTTTCTTCTTTGCGCAGGGCGACGAGTTGTTGCTGCAGGCGGAGGCCGGTGGCATAGTCAACGGTACCGAGTTTGAGGATTGAGATCAAAGGCTTTTCGCCGCGGATTTACACGGATTCACGCGGATAACCCTAAAATCGATAAAGATCAAATGCATAGATCCTTCGCGCAAAGGGCGCGCTCAGGATGACAAAGGGATCTTGATTCTGATCCGTGTTCATCCGCGTTGATCCGTGGCTAAGAAGTTTCATGCGTTGATTGCCAGTCCATACACGCTGTTGGATGCGTCCAGCATAGCTTCGGCCAGCGTGGGGTGGGCGTGGATGGTCCACATCAGGTCTTCGACCGTCGCTTCGAGTTCCATGGCAGCGACGGCCTCGGCGATCAATTCTGTGGCCTGCGGGCCGATGATGTGCACGCCTAGAATTTCGCCGTAGTCCGCGTCGGAGACGATTTTGATGAAGCCTTCGTGCTGGCCGACGATGGAGGCGCGCGAGTTGGCGGTGAAGGGGAATTTGCCGATTTTGACGTTGTATCCGGCTTCGCGGGCGCGGGTTTCGGTGAGGCCGACGCTGCCGATTTCGGGATGGCAGTAGGTGGCGCCGGGAATGTGTTCGGGGTTGATCGGCTTGCCGGGTTTGCCGGCGATTTTGGCGACGGCAACGAGGGCTTCCATCGCGCCGACGTGGGCGAGTTGCGGCGTGCCGAGAACGATGTCGCCGACGGCGTAGGTGCCAGGTTCGGCGGTCTGCATCCAGGAGTCGGTTTTGAGGAAGCCGCGGTCGGGTTTGATGTTGGTGCGTTCGAGGCCGATGTTTTCGGTGCGCGGCTTGCGGCCGACGGCGATCAGGATTTTTTCGGCCTCGATCTTTTGTTGCTTGCCGTCCACGGTGATGGTGACGCCGATGCCGGATTTTGTTTTCTCGACTTTGTCCACGCGGGCGCTGGTATGGAAATTGATGCCGCGCTTGCGATAAACGCGGGCAAGTTCTTTCGAGACTTCTTCGTCTTCAACGGGGACGAGGCGGGGTAGCATCTCGACGATCGTGACTTCGCAGTCGAACGAGCGGTAGATGGAGGCGAACTCGACTCCCACCGCGCCCGCGCCGACGATCACCAGCGACTTCGGAATTTCCTTCAGGCTGAGGATTTCGATGTTGGTCAGAATGCGGTCGTTCGGTTCCAGACCGGGCAGCATGCGGGCTTCGGAGCCGGTGGCGAGAATCACGTTCTTTGCCTTGAGCTGAGTGGCCTTGCCGTCATTGGTGACTTCTACCGTGTGCACGCCGTTTTGCGCGGGGCCGGTGAGCTTGCCGTAGCCTTTGACGGTCTCGACTTTGTTCTTCTTCATCAGGAATTCGAGACCTTTGGCGTGCTTGGCGACGATCTTGCCTTTGCGCTCCTGCACGGCGGCCCAGTTCAGCTTGCGCGCGTCCACGCCTTCGATACCGAATTCCCTGGCGTTCTTTAGCTGATCCCAAAGTTCGGCGTTGAACAGCAGAGCCTTGGTCGGGATGCAGCCGACGTGCAGGCAGGTGCCGCCGAGGAATCCGTCTTTTTCGATGAGCGCGGTTTTCAGGCCGTATTGTCCTGCGCGGATGGCGGCGGTGTATCCGGCGGGGCCGCTGCCGATGATGGCGACGTCGTAGATGGTGTCAGGCAAAGGAATGGTCCCCTGTAATAAGAGATGACAAAGGGCAAACGAATGATTCTAGAACAGGGTGGAGGGCGGGGCAAAACGGCGGTAAACCACTAAGGACACGAAGTTACACGAAGGGAGTCTGAACCCCGCACAACGCAAACAAAAGACGGTCGGAGTCGGGGAAACTCAAGGTCCCTCGATTGCGTGAACGAACTCGTATAACGAGTTCGTTCACTCCGCTCGGGATGACAAGGGCGCTTAGTTGCCTTCGTTGCTGGCGCGCTTCCAGGAGATCAGTTCGCCGATGGTCGAGCTGGTGCTGGATACCGGCTGCTTGTAGGCTTCGACTTCGGAGCGGGAGGCTTCTTCGCCGACGGCGCGGATGCTGAGTCCGACTTTCTTTTCTTCCGGGCTCATCTTGATGATCTTGAAATCGTGCTCGACGCCGGGCTCGAGATGCAGAGGCTGGCCGTTTCCGTCCACCGCTTCCGACTTGTGGCACAAGCCTTCCACGCCTTCGGCGATCTCGACGAACGCTCCGAACGCGGCCACGCGCAGCACTTTGCCCTTCACCACATCGCCGACGTGATGGGCCGCGAAAAACGACTCCCAGACATCGGGCTGGAGCTGTTTGACGCCCAGCGACAGGCGGCGTTTGTCGGGCTCGATGGCGAGGACGATCGCCTTTACGCGGTCGCCCTTTTTCAGGACTTCGGAGGGATGCTTCACGCGCTTGGTCCAGCTGAGGTTGCTGACGTGGACCAGGCCGTCAATGCCGTCTTCGATTTCGAGGAAAGCGCCGAAGTCGGTGAGGTTGCGGACGCGGCCTTCGACGGTCATGCCGACGGGGAATTTTTCGTGCAATGAGTCCCAGGGATTGGGCGCGAGCTGGCGCATGCCAAGCGAAATGCGGCGCTCGGTGGGGTTGACGTTGAGCACGGCGCACTCGACATGGTCGCCGACGTTGACCAGCTTCGAGGGATGCTTCATGCGCTTGGACCACGTCATTTCGCTAACGTGGACCAGGCCTTCGATGCCCTGCTCGAGTTCCACGAACGCGCCGTAGTCGGTCACGCTGATGACGCGTCCGGCCACTTGAGCGCCCACGGGATAACGGTGCTCGGCGTCAAACCAGGGATCGGGCGTGAGTTGCTTGAAGCCGAGCGAGACGCGCTGCTTTTCCTTGTCGTACTTGAGGATCTTGACCTGAATCTGATCGCCGACGTTGACCAGATCCTTGGGGTGAGTGAGGCGTCCCCAGGACATATCGGTAATGTGGAGCAGGCCGTCGAGACCGCCGAGATCCACGAAGGCTCCATACTCGGTGAGGTTCTTGACCACACCGGTGAGGATCGAGCCTTCTTCGAGGTGCTCGAGCGTCTTGGAGCGCTTTTCCTGCTGCTCGCCTTCGAGCAATTCCTTGCGCGAGACCACGATGTTGCCGCGCTTTTTGTTCAGCTTGATGATGGAGACTTCAACGGTCTGACCCTTCATGCCGTCGAGATTGCGGATGGGACGAAGATCCACCTGGGAGCCGGGCAGGAACGCGCGAGCACCGTGAATGTCCACGGTCAGGCCGCCTTTGATGCGGTCCACCACCACGGCCTGAATCGGAGTCTTGTCGTGATAGGCCTTTTCAATGACTTCCCAGGCGTGGATGCGTTGCGCCTTCTGGTGGGAGAGATTGACGTAGCCTTCCTCGGTCTCGCCCTTGTCGCGCATGACGTCAATTTCGTCGCCGGGCTTGAACTTGGGATTACCCTCGTGGTCGAGCACCTCAGCGAGGGGCAGCATGCCTTCCGACTTGGCGCCGATATCCACGACCACATGCGTGGCGGTCAACTTCAGCACCGTGCCCTTGATGACGCGATCTTCACTGACGGCCTCTTCGGTCTCGGTGGTGAAGGTCTCGAGGGCAGAGGCGAAGTCTTCGCCCGCGGGGGCAGCGTGCCCGTCGTCCGTGGTGGGCGCGGCTTGCGGCGCGGAATCCTGCGCGGCTTCCTGCGCTTGGACCGGGGCGGGTTGAGCGTCAGCCTTGGCGGTTTCCGCCTCGGCGACAACGGTGGTGGTGGATTCGGGGTTGGCGGCGGTGGTCTCGTCGCGCATTGTTTCTTCGAGCAAGGTTATGCCTCTCTGATGACGGGATGCGGGGCCTGCTTTGCGGACTGCTGGACGAGTCGTTTGGTTGTGGTGGGCCCACCCTGGCGAGTGAGCTTGGACAATCCCAGCTGTCGGACGTTTTTACAGAGAACCCGCGTCCAATGGGAACTCTTCGACTATAGCAATGGCGCGCGAACAGTGTCAAACCCAAATCTGGCGAGTGTTACAGGAAGGTTTCAATTTGGGGAGGGCGGCCAAGGGTGCTAACCTTCCCTGCTATGGATTATCTGTGGACGCCGTGGCGTTACGCCTATGTCTCGACCACGGAAAAGGCCAGCGCTTGCGTTTTCTGCGAGGCCGCCAAGGAGAAAGACGACGCGAAGGCGCGGATTGTGCATCGCGGGGAGCGCTGCTTCGTCATTTTGAACACGTATCCGTACACGCCCGGGCATGTGATGATCGTGCCTTACGCGCATTTGGACGAATTACAGAAACTGCCGGCCGACGCGGCGAACGAGATGATGGGGCTTTCGCAGCGGATGGAGACGGTGCTGCGGGAGCTTTACCACCCTGACGGAGTCAATCTCGGGATGAACATCGGCAAGGCGGCCGGAGCGGGGATCGCGGGGCACATTCATATGCACGTCCTGCCGCGTTGGGTGGCGGACGCGAATTTCGTTTCGGTGGTGGGGGAGACGCGGGTGCTGCCGGAGACGCTGGAGGTGACGTGGGGGAGGATGACCAATGCAGTGCGGAAAAAGCAATAGGATCGACGACCTCACTCAACCCCGATTCGTCGAGACTCATCCTTCAAGCTAACAACTCGGCCTCGGCCTGGAAGACTGCCTCAAGCGCTGTCCGCACCTGCTGGTTGACTTCCAGCGGCAATCCGGGAGGGCGCGGGACGCCCGCTTTGATTCCGCGCAGCGCGAGGCCGGCCTTGATCGTTCCGATCGTGTTGCTGGATTCGCGGATAATGTCAAACATAGTGCGCACCACGCGGGAGTTCAACTCGCGCGCGCGCACCAGGTCGCCCGCTTGCATGGCTTCAATGAGTGCGTGGCAGGCGGCGGGGATGACGTTCGTAATCGCGGTGATCCAGGCCTTGCTGCCCAGCGCCAGGCTTTCGAGGGCAACGTCGGGAGAGCCGCAGATCACTTCAATTTTGCCACCCGTGCGGTGGAGAATCTCGGAGACGCGCCGGGAGTCGCCGGTGCTTTCCTTGATCCAGTGAATGTTGCCGATGGCAGCGAGTTGAGCGACCAACGCGGGCATCAGGTCATAGCCTGCCACGGAAGGATAGTTGAACAGCATGACCGGTAACCGCACAGCGGCGCAAAAACTTTCAAAGAAACAGAGGACGTGTTTTTCCGCGCGCCGTCCGTAGAGTTCAGGCATGATGGCCGAGACCATGATGGCGGATGCGCCAAGGTTCGCCGCCAGGGTCCCGAGGCGAATCGCCTCGGCAGTCGTCGTGGGGAAAATGGCGGGAATGACCGGCATCTGGCCGGGGTAACGCTCGATCACCGTTCTCCAGACAGTTTCGGTTTCCTGCGCTGAAAGCAGCGGGCCTTCGCCGGTGAGGGCAGTCGGCATCAAGCCGCTGGCGCCATGGCTTCGCGCGCATTCGGCGACGGAAATCAGGGCTGTGATGTCAACGGCGCCGCCGGAGTCGAACGGCGTCACCAGCGGGACGATCATTCCCCGGAATTCGAGCATTTTCACCTTCCCAAGTACTTCCGTTTTCACCCCGCGAGCTTTTCCATTTCTTTTTCGTCAATCACCGCGACGCCCAGTTCTTTTGCCTTGTCGAGTTTTGAGCCGGCGTCGGCGCCGGCGACGACGTAATCCGTCTTCTTGCTGACCGAGCCGGTGACTTTTCCGCCCGCGTCTTCGATCATCTTTTTGGCCTCGTCGCGCGTGTGCTTCGTGAGCGTTCCGGTGAGAACGAACGTTTTGCCGGCGAGCTTCGTCCCGCGCTGTTTTTTCTGGCCCTTGAAGGCGAGACCGGCTTCGCCGAGGCGCTCGACCAACTTGCGGTTGGCGGGGACGCCGAAGAATTCGACAATGCTTTCGGCAATGCGCGGGCCGACTTCGTTGACGTTCTGCAATTCTTCCACTCCGGCGCTCGCGAGCGCCTCCATCGATCCGAAGTGCTCGGCGAGGAACTGTGCCGTGCGTTCGCCGACCATACGAATACCGAGGCCATAAATCACACGATCGAGGGGAAGCTTCTTTGACTTCCCAATCTCGTCGAGGATGTTCTGCGCTGATTTGTCGCCCATGCGTTCGAGGCTGAGCAGGTCGTCTTTGGTGAGCGTGTAGATATCGGCGACGTTTTTCACCAGGCCGCGCTCGGTGAGTTGAGTGACGAGGGCGTCGCCCATACCGTCAATGTTCATGACGCCGCGCGAGGCAAAGTGCAGAATGGTTTCGCGCAATTTCGCCGGGCAATTAGCATTGACGCAGCGGTAATCCACCTCGCCTTCGGTGCGGACGACTTTCGTGCCGCAGACGGGGCATTTGGCAGGCATTTCGAACGTTTTGTGGCCGCGGGGGTGGTCTTTGTCTTCGATGACCTTGGCGACTTTGGGGATGACGTCGCCGCCGCGCTCGACCTGCACCCAGTCGCCGATCTTGACGCCGAGGCGCTCGATCTCGTCCATGTTGTGGAGCGTGGCGTTGCGCACCGTGGTGCCGCCGATCGAAACCGGGGCGAGTTCCGCGACCGGGGTGAGTTTCCCGGTGCGGCCGACCTGCCAGCGTACGTTCTCAAGCTTCGTGATGCCGGCGCGGGCGGCGTATTTGTAGGCGATGGCCCAGCGTGGAGCCTTGCCGGTGAAGCCGAGCTCGTCCTGCAGAGCGGTGCGGTCAACTTTGACGACGATGCCGTCAATTTCGTAGGGCAGCGAGTCGCGCTTCCCTTCCCACTGCTGAATGAAAGACCAGACTTCGTCCATGGAGTGGACGAGTTTTCGGTTGCGATTGACTTTGAAGCCGGCTTTTTCGAGTGCGGCCAGCGTGTCTGCGTGGCGATCGAAGTGAGTTCGGCCGCTTTGGAGAAGGATATAGGGGAAGTAGTCGAGGCGGCGCTCGGCAGTCACTTTCGAGTCGAGCTGGCGCACGGTGCCTGCGGTGAAGTTGCGTGGGTTGGCAAACGTCTGCAGGCCCTGGCGTTCGCGTTCTTCGTTGAGTTTCTTGAAGGCAGCGGTAGGCATGAGCAGTTCGCCGCGTGTCTCAAAATCTGCGGGAATGCCAGCCTTCTTGAGCCTGTCGCCGTCGATCGAGAGCGGAATCGAGTGAACGGTACGGACATTGAGCGTGACGTCTTCGCCAACGCTGCCGTCGCCGCGGGTGACGCCGCGCACCAGAATGCCATCTTCATAGGTCAGCGCGAGCGACATTCCGTCAAGCTTCAACTCGCAGACATAATCCACATCGCTGCGGCCGCTGAGGTCGTGGACGCGGCGCTCCCAGTCGCGCAGTTCTTCTTCGTTGTAGGTGTTGTCGAGCGACAACATGGGCGAGGAATGCGGGACCTTGACGAATCCCTCGCGGGGCTTGCCGCCAACGCGCTGGGTGGGGGAATCGGCCGTGACCAGCGAAGGATGCCCGGCCTCCAGATCTTTCAATTGCTGCATGAGCCGGTCAAAATCGGCATCGCTGATCTCGGGCTGGTCGAGAACGTAATAGAGATATTCGTGGTGGCGAATTTTGTCGCGGAGGGCTTCGATCTTCTTGTCGAGGTCTTTGGGCGCGGCAGGCATCGGGCAGATTATAGCCGGGAAAGAACCACGGAGGGACGCTGTGGCTTAACCGCTTCGCTGCGCTCGGCGGGACAGCCGAGGCGGCTGTCCCCACGCGAGCTATCTTTACACCAGGTCGTCCAGTTTCAGCGCCTGCGAACCGCCTTTCCACGACGCTTCAAACTGTTTCTGAACGAAGCCGGCGTCGTAGTCGCGTTTCTGCTGCAGCAGGGCCTGGCGCAATCCCCACAGGGAGCGGGGATTCCGCGGATTGCGGTCGAGATCGTCACGGAAGACTTTCTCGGCGCCGGTAGCGTCACCGCTTATCAGCAGCGCCGCGCCCAGCGATTCACGCACGGGGAAGAACCAGTCGGGCGGTTCGCCGTACTTGAGCGTGTCCTGAATGGCGACGGCCTGGCGCAGCAGAGTGACCGCTCCGTTGGTGTCTTTCTTTGCCATCGCGACCTTTGCGCCCAGAACATCTTCGGCGATCTTGATGATGTCTTTGGCTTTGTTGTTGATCGGCATCTGGAAGATGACGTCCGGCGGCGTAGCGGCCTCGGCATCGGCAACGATCTTGTACTCGGCTTCGGCCTCCTCCACCTTTCCAGTTCCCGCCAAAGCGAGGCCGCGGCCGAAGTGCCAGAAAACGGTGGCGGTCTTCATGGCGGGGTCTGGGGCGGGCATCTTCAGGATTTCGTTCCAATGATGGAAACGAACTTCCACCGCCATGGGGATGGTCATGAAGCCTTCGAGCGGCGGCATGTCTTTTACGTGCGGGCCCACATTGGCAACGAGCAGGCCGGCGTTCTTCCTCGCTTCGGCGTAACGGCCGTTCATCGCGCCGCACATGGCGATGAACTGCAGATTGTGGCTGTAGTACATCATCGGGTAAATGCCCTGAGCGCCGTTCGCCTTGATGTAAGCCCGGTCCACCTCAGCCGCCTGCTCATTGGTCTTCACTGCGGCTTCGTAGTCGCCGGTCCGAATGTAGACGTGGGCGGGCATGTGCACGATGTGTCCGGCGCCGGGGGCGAGGGCGGCCAGTTTGTTGGCTCCCGCCAGGGCGCGCTCGGGATTGTTCGAGGCCTCGACCGCGTGGATGTAGTAGTGGATCGCGCCCAAATGGTTGGGATCGCGCTTCATCACGGATTCCAGCGTGGCCACGATTTCATCCGTACCGGCCTCGGGCGTGCCGTCCTGATGCCAGAGTCCCCAGGGATGCAGGTTCATGCCGGCCTCGGCGAAGAGCGTGGCCGCGTCCAAGTCGTCGGGAAATTCGGCCACCACCTGCCGCATCGCGTCGTGATAGTCCTCGGCGGCTTTTTTCAGATCGGAATTCGGATCGGCGGGAAAGCGCTTCGCCATCGCCTGAATGTAGGCCTGCTCGCTGGGAGGGGTGCCGGCTGACAAATCCACGGCCTTCTGCACCGCATCGTGGGCTTGCTTGTAGCGGTCGGGGTCGGCGGGATCGTTGTAGTTCGGCCCGACGGCTTCGGCAACACCCCAGTAGGCCATTGCCAGTTGGGGATCGAGTTCCGCCGCGTGGCGGAAGGAACGGGCTGCTTCATCATGGTTAAAGGCATAAATGAAGCGCAGCCCCTGGTCAAAAAACTGCTGGGCCTGGGGGTTATGGGTGGAAACGGGGTGACGGAGGTCGCCCAATCCGGTCACGAGGGTCACCGGACGGGTCTGCGCGTGGGAGGCATGGTCTTGCGCCGCCGCACAGGCGCAGAACAAAGAGCCGCAGAGCAAAGCACTGCACAGTACATGCGCCAGAATTTTCATCTGGTCAGTCCTCCTTGCCTTCAATTGAAATTCGAGCCCCAAAGAGAAATTGCTGTGGAAAAAGCACCCCTTGCAAGTGCGCCCACTTTATGCCAAATTTGGGTTCTTGCCAAGCCGTTCGCAAGCGCTCCATGCCCAAGGCCATCGACCCGACCGCTGCGGTCGCTGTTGAAAACGGCTATCTCCGTCAGGTTCCTATTGCCCTGCTCAACGCCTTCAATACCAACAACCGCATCAACCACTACACGATTGATAATCTTCCGGCTGCGGCCTGGAAGGCAGTCCCGCCGGGGGGCAAGGGCCGGACCATCGCGGCCATTGTGGCCCACATGCACAACGTGCGGGTGATGTGGCTTAAGGCAGCCAAGGCCAAGGAGGTTCCTGAGCAACTCGACCGCACCAAGGTGACTCCCGGGCAGGCCATGCGCGGCCTGGAATGCAGCCGCCACGCCTTGTGCGTGATCATCAGCGAGGCCCTGAACGGCGATGGGCGCATCAGGGGGTTCCGGCCGGACGTCGCGGGATTCCTCGGCTACTTGATCGCGCACGACGCGCACCACCGCGGGCAGATCACCATGCTCGCCCGGCAGATGGGGCATCCCTTGCCGCAGAAGGCCATATTCGGCATGTGGGAGTGGAACTCCCGCTGACGACCTGGTCTTCACCCGCTGGCGCTCAGGTACAATCCAGCTTCGATCCCGCCATGCGTAAGGCCGCGTTCCTTTACAACCCGGATTCCGGAGGCAGCAAGAAACGTCAGCATCAATTGGAGTCCGCGCTGGCCGTGGTGCGAGCGGCAGGCATGGAGGCAGATCTGATTCTGGCGGAATCGCGGGCGCACGCCGGCGAGGCAGCGCGGCAGGCCATCGCTTCGGGCTGCGACACGATCTTCGCCTGCGGCGGAGACGGCACCATTCACAACATCGCGCAGATGCTGGCGAACTCTCCGGTTGCGCTGGCGATTTTGCCCATGGGTACGGCCAACGCACTAGCGCACGACCTGGGTCTTCCGCTGAACGTGACGGCCGCGGCCAAAGCAGCGCTACTGGCGGACCCGCGGCGCGTGGCTCTGGGCCACGTGGAGTGCTTGGACCTCACGGGGAGTCCTGTCGCTCGATATTTCGTGGTCGCAGCCGGCGTGGGCGTGGACGCACACTTGTTCTACAAGCTCCATTCCGGAGCCAAACAGCGCATGGGCATGGCTGCGTACTATGCCAAGGCGTGGAACCTGTGGTTCACCTATCCCATGACGCGTCTCGTGGCGGAGTACGGGGAGGCGGGAACAACCGCGGCCAAGCGGGCTGAGGTTACCGAATTGATGGGCGTGCGGATCCGCAATTTTGGCGGAGTCCTGCAGGAACTGGCTCCGGGAGCCTCTCTGGACCGCGAGGACATGCGGCTTGTCTTCTGCCGCACCGCCAACCGCCTAGCATATCTTGCCTACGTGACGCGCGGGCTGCTGCGGCAGAAGTGGACAATCCCGGGAATTGATCTGGCGCATAGCACGAGAGTCTCGTGCCAATATAGAGAGCCGGGCAACGCGGGAGCACCGCAGGAGCAGCGCAGGATCTATGTGGAGGCGGACGGCGAGTTGTTGGGCACGCTTCCGGCGGAGATCACGGTGGTTCCAGACGCGCTGACCGTGCTGGCTCCGAAACGTTGAGCAGGCGTCTCGGCTTTCGGTGGATGGGTCCGGCTGTCGAGCTTCGCTCGACTGGACAGCCGAGGCGGCTGTCCCTACATGGTTGTTGGTGAATCTGGCTTCGGCCAAATAGAATTCTTGGAACCGATTGGAACCTGTCACTCATTTCCTGACCGGCGCGTGCATGGGGCGTGCCGGACTCAACCGCAAGACCGCGCTGGCCACGCTTACGCTCACGCTGGCGGCGGAAGCGCCGGATCTCGACGTCCTCGGGCGGTTTGGCGGCCCGGCGTTTGGATTTGCCCACCATCGCGGGTTTACCCATTCGTTTGTCGCGGTCCCTCTCGACGCCCTGGTGGTGGTTGGCTTTGTGTATCTGGTGTGGCGTCTGCGGGGCCGCAAAGTAAAAGATCCCAACCTGCCGCCCCGCTGGGGTCTGCTTTTCTTCTACGCCTGCCTGGCCGGACTAAGCCACATCCTGCTTGATTTCACCAACAACTACGGAGTGCGGCCGTTCTGGCCGTTTTCGGAAAAGTGGTATTCGTGGGACATCGTCTTCATTGTCGAGCCGGTGATGCTGGTTTTTCTGATTCTGGGACTGGTTGTGCCTTCGCTTTTCGGCTTGATTGACAAGGAAATCGGGGCTCGGCACCGGGGTCCACGTGGGCGTCTGGCCGCCACCCTAGCCCTTGCCGGCGTGGTGCTCATGTGGGGAGTGCGTGACTACGAGCATCGCCGCGCAGTACACGCTTTGGAGGCCAGAACTTATGAGGAAGCGGATCCGGTGAGGGTTTCCGCGTATCCCACCATGATTGATCCTTTTCACTGGTACGGGGTAGTGGAGACGCCGGCGTTCTTCGGCCTCGCGACGGTAGATTCTCTGGGGCCCGAGGTTGCTCCCGAGGGCCGGCTTGAGATTCGTTACAAGCCGGAAGAGACTCCCGTGACGCTGGCGGCGAAACGGTCTTACATGGGACGGGTCTACCTGGATTGGGCGCAGTACCCTGTCACCGAGACCGAACCACTCTCCTTGCCGCGAGGGGGATACATCGTGCGTTTCGTGGACTTGCGCTATGTTCAGCTTCCCAGCGCCGTGAGTCGCGGCCGCCGCACGTTGAGTGCTGCCGTCGAACTCGATCAGAACCTGCGGGTGGTCGGGGATGTGTTCGGAATTGGAGACGGCCAGGTGGTCGTGCCGGAACCGGGCCAGCCCTGAGCGCGCAGGTCGCAGTCCCCGCTTGACGGCAGCCGCTCGAACGCCCAGAATGATAATTCGTCTTTTTCGAGGTGCTCATGCTGGCATACATCTTCGTGGTCCTGGCAGTGGCGATGCGGTTCCTGCCTCATCCTCTTGCATTTACTCCGGTGGGCGCGGCGCTGTTGTTTTTTGGCGCACGCGGGCCGCGGCGGCGCATGTGGGTCCCGCTGGCGCTGCTGGCGGCGTCCGATGTGGTCTTGACGACCATGGTCTACCGCTATCCGTTCGGCTGGGATCATTTCGTGACCTGGGCGTGGTACGCGGGAATGCTGTGGCTGGGGACGAGTCTGCGGCAGAACGCCGGAGCGTTGCGCATTCTGGGATCGGCGCTGGCGGGATCGGTTTCGTTCTTCGCGCTGAGCAATCTGGCAGTGTGGGCGTCCTGGAACATGTATCCGCGAAGCTTCGCCGGCCTGATGGCCTGTTATGACGCCGGCCTGCCCTTCTTCCGCCGGGCGGTCGCGGGCGACCTGCTCTTCACTTCGGTGGTGTTCGCCGCGCCGGTTCTGCTGCACGCGCTTGCCGGATGGCTGCACCGCTCTGGTGACCACACGGCAGCGGCGTAAGAGCTTCTTCAGTTGTCTTCTTCAGTTGCCCGGGGATTGAGTTCCTTCAGAGGTTCCCATCGGCTTGGCTGGGGACTTCTTTGCCTTGAGGTTCTTCCTAACCAGCCAGACGATCAACCCGATCACCAACAGTCCTGCCAGCACCCAGTAGAAGTGCCTTCTGAACAGGCCTCCTACGATTTGCACGATCTGCGGCCCAAACCACAGCGTCAGCAAAGAGAGCACGAGAAACCGCACAAACCTGCCGGCAAAAATCGCGGCCAGGAAGTGGCTGAACCGCATTTCGAACACCGCCGCGCCCAACACGAAAATCTTGAATGGCATGGGTGGTGGCAGCATGCCGGGGAACATCAGCGCCCAGAATTCGTGATGGTCGAAAGACTGGTGAATCTTCTGGAAGCGCTCTTCGGAAATCCGCTTGCGCAGGACTTTCTCGCCCCCGAGATATCCAATGAGATAGAGCGGAATGCTGCCCAGCGCCGACCCGAGCGACGCCATCACAACGTAAAAGAGGAGCCGTCTGCGATCCTGGTACACGTACGTCGCGACGACAAAATCCACCGGCATGCCTAACAGAGCGCTGTCGGCAAAAGCAATCACAAATGCGCCCCAGATCCCGAGCGCCTTCAACAGCCCGAGGATCCATGCCGTGTAGCGCGCCAGAATGTGTCCGATAGTTTTCAAGGGAGGAAGTCAGTTTACGTGATTGAAAGGTAGAGTGTCAGTCAAGACAGGCGGTCACACCGCGTTGCCGTGACTCGTCTTCCCGCTCAGCAAGTCAATGGCATGCGGGATCAGTCCCGCGACGGCCTCGAGCGACTCAACCGCGCCCGCCGGACTCCCCGGCAAATTGAGGATGAGCGCCCGGCCCCGCACGCCACAGACACCGCGGCTTAACGCGGCAAAGGGAGTTTTCTTCGTGCCTTCCGCGCGCATGCGCTCGGCCACGCCCTCGACCAGGCGGTCGCAGATGGCGATCGTCGCTTCGGGGGTGAAGTCCCGCGGAGCGATTCCAGTTCCGCCGGTGGTCACGATGAAACGCACTTCCCGCGCCAGCCGGATCAGCAGATTTTGAATCTTGATCAGGTCGTCAGGGACGACTTCACGAGCGACAACCTCGAAATGCAGCTTCTGCAGAAGCTGAACCACCGCCGGGCCGGAGCGATCCTCGCGTTCGCCGCGGCTCGTGGAATCGCTCACGGTCACCACCGCCGCTGTGAGCGGTTCAGCTGTCGAGGAGGACATCTTCCTCTTCGTCCCTTCCGCCACGGGCAGCGGGCGCACTTGCGGCACTCTGCGCCGGGGTTGCGGCCGGCTCCGGCGCGAGATCAGCCTCGCCGGCATCGCGCTGCGATTCGTCGAGCAGGCGCAGACCCTCCATCAGCAAGCCCTGGGTGTTGAGTTGCGTGGTCTGCTGGTCGGTCTTGCCTTCGAAATCGAGCTGAAAATTTCCGCCCGTCCAGCGCAACACTTTGAACACCGCCTCGTCCCCCACGAGCGAGCCGTAGGTGGCATGCTTCACCTGACCTTCGACGAAAAATACCTCGCACTTGTCGCCTTCGTTGGCCAGCGAAAGTTGGCAGCTCTTGCGGCCCATTTCGAGCGATTGCATCAGATCAATCACGTTCATCTGCGAGAGATTCCCGCGCACCACTCCGTCGGAAGGCGCGGTCTTGGCCATCTTCTCCAACGCGATGCGGTCAATCATGCGCTTGATGCGGCGGGTGGCGTCCTTCAGGAAGAAGGGCTTTTCCAGGTAGTCGTCGGCGGCATCCTGCGGAGAAAGCCGCTCGGCAATGTCGGCCTTGCTGGCCATCAGCACCGAGGAAAAATTCGCGGTGGCCGGACGGCTCTTCAGCCGCTCCAGCAGTTGACGCCCATCCATCCCCGGCATGCGGTAGTCAATGACCACCAGATCCGGGGGATTATCCACGGCCTTCAGCAGCGCGTCGGCGGTGTCGGTGGACGTGGACACTTGCGCGAGCGGAGCAAGGGCCTGTTCCATCATCCCCAACACCATGGGGTTGTCGTCCACCAGCAGCAGCTTGACGTCGTTGGCCATGAAAATTGACGCTGACTATTTTGTGCTCGGCTATTTGATGTTCGGCTATTTCTTGCGCCGGTATTCGCCGCTCTTGCCGCCGCTCTTGCGTTCCAGCACGATCTGGCGAATCTCGATGCCCTTGTCCATGCCCTTGCACATATCGTAAACGGTAAGCGCCGCGACGCTGGCCGCGACCAGGGCCTCCATCTCCACCCCGGTGGTCGCGGTGGTGGTAACTTTGGAGGTAATAGCGACGCCATTCTCGCACAGGCGCATTTGGACATCAACGAGCGCCAGGGGCAGGGGATGGCACATGGGGATCAGGTCCGCGGTGCGCTTGGCGGCCATGATGCCGGCCAGCCGCGCCACCTCCAGCGGATCGCCCTTGGGATTTTTCGGCAGCGCCGCCAGCACGGCGGGCTTCATGGCGACGAAGGCGCTGGCCTCTGCCTCACGCCTGGTTGCAGACTTCGCGGAGACATCCACCATGCGGGCGCGGCCGGCGCGGTCGTAGTGGGAGAGTCTTTTCGCCATGCGAAGCTCTATCTTACATGGGAGGTTGGAAGTGATAAATGCGCAGGGAACGGAAGCCGGTGCGAGGGCGAAGAGGCCATAACAGTCGGAACCCAGTCAGTGAGGGAAATGGCGATTTGTCGCCAACTGACCGGCACTCGGGTGCGGCGTTCGGCACCAAAGCAACTGCTTGGTTCTCGGAAATTCCTGCTCCGAGAATTTATGGACACGTCAGTTGCGCTGTACCTGTAACTTGGCATTCGCCGGCTCCGCCGCAAGGGTTCGCAGGGACCTCGCCGTTGTTGCCGCCGCAGGAGTCGGCAGCGCTCTCGGCCCAGGCCCAAACTGTATATGTGCCAACCGCGCCGGCCGCGCACTGGGCTAGGCCGTCGGTGTTAACTGAGACGGCGGTAGTTCGTTGGTTCTGATAGCACGCGCCCCAATTGGCCGCAAGCAGTTTCGCCGGCGAGGGTTGGTCGTTGAAGTAACCCGTGGCCGTGAACTGGACTGGGCTGCCCTGGGCATCTGCGGTCGGGGGGCTGAGGCTTACCGACTGTAAGGTACGCGGAGACGAGCCGCCGCACGCCAAAGTAATCGCGATAGCGAGAACAGCAAGGAAGAAAACGGAAAGGCCGTACTTTCTCATTGCAGACCTCCTGCCACTTAGAATACCGGGCAAGAACTCGGGGATGCCTGCCGAATATTATCTCAAATATTTCTTGCGTAGCTGTAGCTGTCGTAACCAGGCGTGGCTGTTGAAAAAGTCCGTGATCGGAATGTAGTTTTGGCTGCGATTATCGCTGCCGTCGAGTTTTTCCTCTCACCTCAGCTAAGTGGCAGCTTGCACAGTAGGTGTTGTCGGTT